>MDTG01322219.1_pt1 | contig 26349 bp, 21 predicted proteins | sample 811421 | NCBI WGS metagenome assembly MDTG01 (sample SAMN05326645, study PRJNA326480) | marine metagenome | isolation source: seawater | place: Pacific Ocean: South East | collected 2011
AACTTCGTGATCTGCTCGTTCTGCCCCAGGGTGCTCGACTTCCATCCCGAGGCGATTCCGGTCCCCTACCACCATTCGAATCTGGACTCGGACGAGGTGCTGTACTACGTCGAAGGCAACTACAAGGCCAGACGCGGCATCGAATCCGGTTCGTTCAGCCTGCATCCCCAGGGGATTCCGCACGGCCCGCACCCCGGCACGGTCGAAAAGAGCCTCGGCGCGACATGGACCGATGAACTGGCGGTGATGTGCGACACCTTCCGTCCGCTGCATCCCACCAAGGCCGCACTGGAGATGGACGATCCGGACTATCCCGCCTCGTGGGCAAGCTGGAAGCCCGCCAAGCCAAAGGGCGGCGACGGCGAAACCCCACCCGACACGTGGTGATCAGGACGCCGGCGTCACGATGCCGGAGCAGGAGCCGAGCCCGATCCGCCTGGCGCCATCCGACTCGCAATAGGCGATGATCGTCAGCTCATCTCCGTCGAGCAGGAACTTGCGCTGCGTCCCGTCGGGAAGTTCGACCGGTTCGGAACCACGCCATGTCAGTTCGAGCAGGCACCCCCGGCTGTCCTTCTCGGTACCGGAGACCGTGCCGGAACCGATCAGATCGCCGGCGCGCATCGGACAGCCCGTGCTCGTGTGATGCGAAAGCATCTGCGCGAACGACCAGCTGATGTCGGAAAGCGAACCCCGCGTCAGCCGGATCGGATCCTGCCCGGAACGTCGCATCGACTCCGAGGCGAGATGAACTTCGCAGGTGATGTCGAGGACGTCTTCGGTGACGGGATTGAGGTAGTCCAGCAGAGCGGGATCATCCTCTCTTCGCGACGGCCCGTGCGATCTGAAGGGAGCCAGGGCATCGAGCGTCACGATCCATGGGCTGATCGAGGATGCGAAGTTCTTGGCGTTGAACGGACCCAACGGCTGGTATTCCCACTTCTGGACATCACGAGCCGACCAGTCGTTGAGAATGACGACACCGAAGAGTCGACGCATCGCATCACCCATGGGCACCCTGGTTCCCATCTCGTTGCCCTGCCCGATGAACGCCCCGAATTCGAGTTCGTAGTCCAGCAGACTGATCGGCCTGAACTCCGGCGGGCCGTCATTCGGCTTCAACTGGCCGTGCGGCCGGCGGATCGGCGTCCCGGAGACGACGATGCTGCTCGCACGTCCGTGGTAGCCGACGGGCAGGTGCAGGTAGTTGGGCAGCAGCGGATCTCCGTCCGGCCGGAACATGCGACCGACGTTCGTCGCATGATGCCTCGAAGCGTAGAAATCCGTGTAGTCGCCGATGTCGGCGGGCAGCAGCATCTCGGTGCCTTCCATGGGACGCAGCAGCGACTCGCACGGCTCGGATTCCGAATCGAGCAGATCGGCGATCGCGTGGCGGACCGCGGACCAGGATTCGTGCCCGAGACTCATGAACTGGTTGAGCGTCGACGAGCAGAGCGCACAGTCGATGACGCCGGAGAGGCCGTCGAGACGATGTTCGAGCACTGCTGCCTGCACATCGAGGATCCGGTCGCCGATCGCGACGCCGATTCGATGCCCGCCTTCGTCGTCGCGGAACACCCCCCAGGGAAGGTTCTGGATCGGAAAGTCGGAAGCGGGGTCGTTTGCGGAATCGACCCAGCTTCGACGAGCGGAGTCGTGGGATCGATCGAGTGCGGTCGTGGTCATTGTTGTCCTCGTGTCGGAAGCAGGCCAAGTGTCTTCAAGTCGTCCCAGGGGTCGTCGTAGCTGCAGGACCCGAACGACAACGAGAAGGCGATTCGAGCATCTTCGATCGCCTCCAGATCGAACCGGTGCTCACCCCAGATCAATGCCTCATCGGTGAACTCGATGCCGTCGATCACGTCTCGGGACAGGACCGGCAGGAGTTCGTCTGCGGTGACCGCCTCGTCCCTTCTCGCCAGAAGCGAAGCGACGAAGACGTTCAGGAACCCGAACTGCATGGCCGGAACCGCCGGCTCGTGGTTGCAAAGCGGATGATGCAGACCGGCGGTCGCCTTGAACGGAACATCCGCCTTTGCACATTGCACGATGAAGTTCGCCAAATGCGACGCCTCCGGGTACATCTCCGGCTTGACGCCGCCGGTCCTGATCTTCGCGCCCGCATCGGATCCGACGAGAACGGCAAGCAGTCCACGGACGTCCGTGTCGATCGGAATCTCGACGAACGGAAAGAGTTCGTCGGGAAGCCGGTCCAGCATCTGGTCGATGGAGTTGGCCGAGGAACCGCGGAACTCGACGACGTCGATGATCGCCCCGCCGCTGCCGTCGCTGGCCCATGACTGGTTGAACCGCTCGACGACTTCGATCTGCCGCTCCAGAGGATCGTCGCTCGACGGCGAGAGCAGGACACTGAGGACCCACGGGTCCTCGTTCACGTCGGACGGAAAGAGATCGGAGGCGACGGACACGAACTCGTCGAGCTTCGTCACCGGAACGATGATGCGCCCCAATGTCCAGGAGAGTTCCGATTCGATTCCTCGTCGCCAGGATTCGACCATCGACGTCATGTCCAGCGATGCCGGAGGAAACAAGCCGGCGAAATCGATGAGTCCATCGAGAAGGGTCGAAAGCGAAGCCTTGGGAACAATCGGCTCGGTCATAACGCGGCCTCCGCGGTGAGCGAAGCCCGGGCTTCGAGACACAGGCCGATTCGACGGAGCACGCGTTCCCGGCCGAGGATCAGCAGCGTGTCGTAGATGGGAGGCGATACGGTTCCACCGCTGACGGCGATGCGAAGCGGCTGAGCGACCTTGCCGATCTTGTCGCCCGCCCGAGCTGCCGCGAGGGCGGCGACGGCATGCTCCAGCGACTCGGCGTCCCATGCGCACGATTCAAGTACGGGAAGGAGTTCGGCCAGAAGATCGTAGCCGGCCGGATCTCCATTGAGCAGCGCCTTGCGCACCGGCTTGGTCGCCGTCCACCTGAGCTGCTCGCACGGCTCGATGAAGAACCGCCCGCTCGAGAGCGGGTCCAGGAGCGTCTTCGAACGTTCGTGGTTCGCAGCGGCGAAGAGCCTGAACTGGGCCTCGTCCATGTGCTCGAGGAATTCCGGATGCCAGTTCCGGCAGAACTCGAGAAGCAGGCCGTGGAACCGATCGGCATCCATGGCCTGGATCGCATCGAGATTGAACGCGAGCAGTTTCGCCCGGTCGAACTTGGCCGGGCTCCGAAGCACGCGATCGAGGGAGAAGTTCGCACGAAGGAACTCGAGGTCGAACTGCTCGCGATCGTCACCCGGAGACCAACCCAGCAGGGACAGGTAGTTGATCAGGACCTCGGGCAGGTAGCCGGCCCGTCGGAAGTCGTCGACGTCGATTTCCGGCAGTTCGATGCCCAGCACGGCGGCAAGCGACATCGCGGATTCGAGATCGAGCTGATGATCCTTCGATTCGAGCCAGCGATCCCACTGCGCGGAATCGACTGCCGCGGCCCCCGAGTCGTCAAGCGGCGGCGATTCCAGCCCCTGCTCCTTGACCGCTGCGCGAAGCGCCTTGTCCTTGTCCCGCTTCGACATCTTCGATCCGTCGGGATTGAAGATCAGGGAAAGATGGGCGTAGATCGGGTGCTCGAATCCGAGGGCATCCTGGATCAGCAGATGCTTGGCGGTGTTGTTCAGATGCTCCTGGCCACGCACGACGTGGGTGACGCCCATGAGGGCGTCGTCGACGACGACCGCGAAGTGGTAGGTCGGGAACCCGTCCGCCTTGCGGATCACGAAGTCCTCGAGTTCGCCGTCCGGGACGACGATCTCACCGAGCACCTCGTCGCTGATGCGGATCTCTCCGGCCGGAACCTTGAAGCGAAGAACGTGATCACGCCCTTCCGCGATCCAGGCCGCGACCGTCTCGGAATCCAGATCCAGAGCAGCCCGGTTGTACTTGTAGGCCCGCTTGGCCTTCCGAGCTTCGGCCCGCTGCGACTGGAGCTCTTCGGGTGTCTCGAACGCCGGATAGGCCTGCCCGGACTCGACGAGCCCGGCAAGATGGCGGGTGTACAGGTCCAGTCGCTTCGACTGCCAGTACGGCCCCGTGTCGCCACCGCCGCATCCTTCGTGCTCCGGCCCCTCGTCCCAATCGATCCCCAACCACTTGAGGTCGTCGCAGAATCCGAGTCCGGCCGATTCGGAGGACCGCTTCCGGTCGGTGTCCTCGATGCGCAGAAGAAAGCGCCCGTCGGCATGCCGCGCCAACGCCCAGCAGAAGAGCGCAGTGCGTGCTCCGCCTACGTGGAGGTGGCCAGTCGGACTCGGTGCGAATCGCGTTCGAAGCATGGGATCACTCGATGAACTTGGTCAGGCCTGGACAGCGGTCCCCGGATACGCCCTGATCCGGGATGCGAGGTACATGAGCGGTCCGGAGAACGCATACAGAAGGAAGACGAATGCAAGCGTTTCCTGGAACCACCAGATCAGCATCACCACCACGATGGCGATCCAGGCCGTGTAGCCGAAGCTCCGGTTGACCCGCAGGTATCTGTTGGTCGCATGCCGGTAGGGAACACCGGAGATCATCGCCAGAGCGACGAGCAGCGTGATGATGGGGATCGAATAGATGATCAGATCCATCGAACCGACGACGAACCCGGAGGGATCATCGATCTTGCCCAGGTGCTGATGAAGCAGCACGAGGCTGGCGATCGTGCCGGCGGCCGCCGGAGACGGCATGCCCCGGAACGTCATGTGATCTCCGAGGCGCCCCGCGGCGGTTTCGACGTTGAAGCGGGCAAGCCGAAGAGCGGCACAGCAGATGAACAATGCGGCGATCGCCCAGCAGAACCGCCCGATGACATTCGAGGTCCCCGGCTGGAGGATGCTCCCGGCATCTTCGGTGCCGATCGAAAGACTGCAGGCGTGCAGCATGATGAAGGCCGGAGTGACTCCGAACGTGATCATGTCGGCCAGGGCATCCAGTTGCCCTCCGATCTCGGTCACGCCACCGGTCAATCGGGCGACGGACCCGTCGACGCTGTCGAGAATCAGACCGAGCAGAACGAGGAGGCACGCCAGGGCCAGGCTGGACATTCCCCAGAAACCGATGCTGTCGATCGGACGGGTGGCGCAGTAGATCGCAGCGAATCCTGAGATCAGGTTTCCGAGCGTGAAGAGCGTGGGCCAGACCGCGGCCGGACCGAGGGTCCGCAGCCGACGACGACGCCCCTTCTTCATCTGGGATGAAGTGGTCTCGGACCAGGCTGCATCGAGCCCGGGATCCTCTTCCTGTTCGAAACGTACGCGCATCAGCACAGTCTACAGGATGCCGGGAGTCCTACGGGGATCCGGGAGCGGACCGCGGCTGAAGCGACCGGAGTCGCTCCGAGGTGAAATGCGGAAGAAATACGAGGAGATCCTGATCCGCCCCCATGCCAGAATAGGCGGCACTGTCCGGATCGGTGCTCCTTGTGAGCAGGCCCCCCAGGGTCTCGGTCGAGATCAGCTCGTCGCCGCGGTCGACTTCCAACAGCGGAACACCTCCGCCCCCCACCAGAATGATGCACGATCCCGGACGCAGAACGTATTCCGCCCGCAGATCCTCTTCACGAATGGTGTCGAAACGGACGGACGGACCGGCGGCGGTTCGCTGAAACCCGACCATCGGCATCACTTCGAGGTAGACGACCGGACCGTCTTCCATCATGGTCGACCAGGTCCGTCCCGGAAGCGCGACCCATGCGTCGCGGGCTCCGGCGTCATCGACGGGAACCTTCGCCGGAAGCATGTTCAGCCATGTGAAGGACTGCCCGAGCCACCTGATGTTCCAGGGAGCCCGGTTGCAGATCACGGTGACCAGATCGTCGAGGCGATCGATGTCGAGTTCGTAGTACTCGAGCCCGCGGAGCACGAGGGTGTTGGAGCTTCGCAGGGTCGCACCCAGTCCGACCAGGGCTCGACGGAGTTCCTGGCGACCGACGGTGACCCGATAGCAGCGTATTTCCATGCCGTCGCCCACGATGAGCGGCGATCCCGACTGCGATGGAATCTGCGGGACGGTGTGCCGCTCGACCCGAGGCGCGCAGGAAGACAGGAGGAGGCACGCGAGAACCACCACTGCTCCGTACCGTCGAATCATTCCGAGTCCGATTCGGGAAACATGCCGTTGATCCGATCGATCATCTGGCGGACACGGGCCCAGCCGCGACGATGATGATGGAACGAGAGCCGTGGCAGTTCCAGATGATCGGATTCCTCCGAGAGGGCCTTCACCTGCTCGATCCGACCCGACTTCACGAGATCGGAGAACTCCGTATTCAGCTCATCGAGCTGCGAATCGTCGAGCCCGCCGCGAAGCCTGATGACGAGGTGGTCTCCGACGTAGCGTTTCGAGTGGTAGCCCCGATAGAAGTCGAGAATGTGGCGACAGCCGTCCTCGGGGGTCTTGGCGCGGTGAATGAGACTGAAGTCCTCGGGACTGATCCACCCGTTGTCGCCCAGGCTCTTCTCGATGTAGTTCTCCCAGTGCTCCCAGTAGACGCCGTCTGCGCCCTCCATCAGCACGATCGGAATCAGATTCGACTTGCCGGTCTGGATGAGCGTCAGGGCCTCGAAGAGTTCATCCTGGGTTCCGAATCCACCCGGGAACACGGCGACCGCATCCGCATGGGCCATGAACATGACCTTTCGGGTGAAGAAGTACCTGAAGCTGATCAGCTTCGGGTCGCCTTCGATGACCTCGTTGGCGGCGGTCTCGAACGGCAGGCGGATGCGAAGACCGAAACTCGCGTCACGAGTCGGCCCCTCGTGCCCCGCCTTCATGATGCCGTCGCCGGCGCCTGTGATGGCCATCCACGAGCGAGTGGCCATCAGACGGCTGAACTCTCTTGCCGCCTGGTAGTCGGGATGGTCCTCCGGGGTCCTGGCCGAACCGTAGATCGACACCTTGCGTGTTCCGCGGTAGTCGGCGAACACGCGCCAGGATGAACGCATCTCGCGAAGCGCATTGGTCATCATCTTCATCTGACCGGTATCGCAGCCGTCGTCGAGCAGGCCGACCGCGGTCCGGATCATGTCGGCCGCCAGTCGCCGATCGAGTTCGGACCCACCTTCGGAGAGGCGGTCGATGAGCCCCTCCGCTTCAATGCGGCATGCGTCGGGTTTGTTTGATTTTCGTGCCATTGGATTCCTTCCCCTTGGAAGGTTGATTATAGGGGAGGAACCCAGGCCGTTTGATCATCATCCTGCATCCCGGGAAATGGAATGATGAAGACCTCGGGATCCCCGATCGGCCCGGAGACGCCGACGGCGTAGAACTGATCCTGCAGAGCACCGATCACATCGCTGATCAGGGCCCATCCCGAACGGGGCCTCAGCGTGGCATCGATCATGTTCTCGCCCCAGTCGAAGGTCCCTTCGCCCGTCAGCGAGAAGGCGACCACGTCACCGATATGGCTCTCGATGCGTATTCGATCCAGGATGATCTCGTCCCCGACCGAGTGGTATGCGATGCTGATGAACTCGGGGGCCTCCACGACCGGCATGCTCAACTGAAGCAGCTGGTAGAGCCCCACGGTGAACGGCAGCGGCTTCATGGCTCCATCGTAGATCTGGACATGCCCCCGCCCCAATCGATCCGATGGATCGTCGATCGGCCCCGACATCGAGACGGATGCGTACAGGCGGCCGTCGAGGGGTTCCTCCTCCGACTCGTCACCGGAGTCCATCTCCTCGACGAACGCGGACAGCGAAGCATCCGCAATCAGGACCTCGACCTGCCAGTCGCGGGCAGATCCGAGATCACACTGTCCCGATGCATGGACCTCGCCTCCGGCCAGGTCGCCCGAGAGTTCGACCAGATGGACGACCGATCCCGATTCGCCCAGTTCGAGATGAAGCTCGGAGTCGACGATACGGCGTCCGAGCACCTGCATGGATTCAAATTTCCCCTCGAGCGAGAATCGCATGGGGCGATCGGGTGAGGAGTCCACGGCCATGTCGAATCCACCGCTGATCGAGGAGACGTCGACCCCCGCATCCAGCGAGGCGCCGTCGAGCGTCACCGCGCCTCGGAACTGAGAAGTGACCGAACCATCGCGATCGTCGGCCGACAGGAGCAGGCGGCCGCCATGCATGCTCGTCTCGACACCATCCGAGAAATCGATCGCATCGATGACCTCGGCCGCTTCATCGGGAAGCAATGCCATGATCTCTTCGGAACGAATGCGACCGGTGAAGTCCAAGCGAAGATCAGCCGCGAACTCCGGGCCGGGATCGATGTCTCCGGAGATGCGGAACGACCCACCGTCGAACCGCCCGCTGATCGCATCCAGACGAAGCATGCCGTTCGAGACTCGAAGCAGGCCACCGTCGAACTCCGCCTGCATCGGGATGGACTCGTAGCGTGCCATGACGTCCCGTGGAGACACCTCGAGCTGCCACGTCCAATCGGCATCCGGAGCACGCATGACGCTGGCCTCCGCATCGAATGCACCTCGTGGATCCGCATCCAGGTAGGGACGCATGGCCGGCTTCCCCGCGAACACCGTCGCGAGGTCCATCAGGAACGGCGACTCGAAACGACCATCGACGAGCCGACACCGGAGGTCCGACCGAGTGACCTCGTCCGCCCAGTCGAGCTCGCCTTCGAGGCTGTACTGGCTGCGGGGCCGATCCCCGTCGGCGACGTCGACCTCGAGGTCCTCGAGTCGCAACCGGTCCGCTCCGAACTCGAGGGCACCACCGACGATGCTCACTCGCTGCGGACGATCGGCCGAGTGCAGCACGACGTCGAGCGCGTCGATTCGAATCGAGGCGGCGCCGGCTCCCCTTCCGCGGATCATGGCCTGCGCATCGAGAGATCCGGCGGGGCTCCATCGTTCATGAAGACGGACGAACGCATCACGGACATCGCCGTCGGCGAGTCGAAGCAGTCGCTCCTGGATCGGGGCACCTTCCACGAGGACGTCGATCGACGTCAACTCGGGATCCTTCATGGCGTAGGTACCCTCCATGGAAAGTCGCATCTCGCCGGCGGTGGCGGCGCAGGAACGGATCACCACCCGATCCTGGTTCGCGTCCAGTTCGAATTCCACGTCCTCCAACTGCAGTCCACGGGACCAGAAGGCCTCGGGAGCACCGATGATTCCCGCGAGATGGTCGCGTGGCCGGGCGATGCCGTCATTGAGGCGGATGATCAGCTGGTAATCGATGTTCCCGAGTGAATCGACCCGAACCGGACCCAGGATGCTGATCAGCCCCTGGACACGGAGCGACTTGATCAGATCGGCGAGATCAGGAACGAGTTCGTCGAGTGCGGCGACGAGGTCGTCGGTCACCGGCTCTCCGACGATTTCGAGGTCGAGGACGCCGGACGTCTGCTGGTCGGCGGTGGGAAAGTGAATCGTCCCCTGTGCATTGCACGACGTTCCGGACGGGGTGATGAACTCGACCACCTCCTCCCCTCGCGGTCCGCGCAGCGACATGGTGTCGCCCTTCCAGAGCAAGCTGCCCTGTCGCAGCGTGATCGGATAGGGAAACGAATCCCAGGTCAGAGCCAGATCCTCGAACTTGATCAACCCCTCGATCCTCGTGGGACGATCGGGCCCGAACTCTCGAAGGATGCGAAGGTCGAGATCGACGACCTCATGCGACCCGGCGTCTCCCTGGGGCGCCGGAGCTCCGGCGCCATGTCGACCGAACAGACTTTCCAGAGTGTGCGACGCCTCGTCGGACATGGCGGAAAGCAGGCTGGTGTCCAGAGGCAGCGAATCGGCGAGCAGGGCGAGGTCCACCTTCGAGCCGCCCCCACGGGGCACGACTTCGCCAGCGATGCTGATGCGGGCGTCCCCGGCCCCTTTCGCATCGAGCGACAGGACCGTGACCGTCTCGCGATCGAAGTTCACCTGCGCGTTCAGCGATTCGAGCGGGTAGGCAAACCCCTCGTAGGCTCCGGACGCACCGCTGATGGCGACGTTGCCCGCAAGGACGTAGTCGAACTCCCCATTGTCCAGAGGCTGCCTCGACGCATCCAGATTGATGCTGACATCGCAGGTGCGGACCTGGAACATGGCGAGGATCTTCGCGACGATCACCGGAAGATCCGCACGAACGGAATCGTCTTCACCCGTGCCCAGATGGAACTCGTCGGTACGCAGCCCGAGCCGAAACGCCGATCGCTCGAGCCGGCTCATCAGCACGGACTGGATGTCGTCGTCGAACCCGATCGACTGCGGAGCGGGGTCGGTGATCACGAGATCGAGATCGAAGTTGACCGAGGCCCTCCGATCCTCGGGGTCTCCGAGGAACTGCCCGTGCAGACCGGCGATCTTGAACATTCGATCCGTGTAGACCAGTTCACCCTCTTCGGCAAGGACCCGGGGGATGCCGTAGGACTCGCCGGAAATGCCCTGATTCTCGTACCGTGCCCACTGATCGTCGAGCCCCAATTCGGAGGGGATCGAGAGTTCGACGTCCTTCAGCCTGGCGGCGAAGCGAAGCGCCTCGTTCCGGGCGACGTCGAACGTCACCTTTCGCACGTCGCCCTGGATGTCCATCTGCTCGCAGTAGGTACGGATGACCCCGGGCAGCATCGGCATGTCCTGCTCGAGATCGATGTTCGTGACCGATGCATGCAGGGACATCGCAGCCCGGTCGAAGACGCCTTCGAGACGGATCCCCGCACGCGGGGATGCAGGCACCTCTTCCAGAAGAAACTCGTAGGCGGAGTCGGCGGCCGAACGCGGGCTGGCCGAACCACGGAACCGACGCTCCATTCGCGACTGCCACCGCGCACCGTCGAACGCGCCGACCTCGAGCACGAGATCGACGAGATCGATCCGGTCGGGAAGCGCAGGGACCTCATCCATCAGCAGCGATTCGCTGCCGCCGAAGAGTCGCCCCACATTGACGTCATCGGAATCCTCGAGGTTCTCGGCGATGCGGAGTCTCGCCTGATCCACCCTGATCACCGCCAGCGGAGAACCCCCTGACAGCAGAGCGCCGAAATCGACCACGGCGTGCAGGACGTCGATCGACCCCACCTCGGCCGCCGGTCCCTCCAGACCGGGAGCGAGAATTCTCACACCTTCCAGCTCGATCTCGGAAAGGCCCGCCCACGTGGCCTGATCGACATGCACGTCGGCCCCGAGCCGATCGGACAGACTCGACTCGAAGATCGCCGAGAGCACCGATGATCTGGTGAAGATGAAGACGGCGATCAGCAGCCCGAGCAGGACGAGTCCAATGCACAGCCCGCCCCACCAGACGAACTGCCTGGTTCTGCCCTTGCGGGAAGTCGGGATCGGGCGTGTGGACGACAACGAGAGCGCCTCCTGATCTTCGGGTAGTGTAGCCGCCGGAACCCGAGAAGGAGACTTCCATGAGGATTGCATTGACGGGCGCTTCCGGCTTCATCGGAGCGGCATTGGCTCGACGATTCGCCCAGCGCGGCGACGAGGTCACGGCGCTGATGAGGACTTCGAGCCGTCGGGATCATGTCGAGGGGCACATCGATCGGATGGTCGTCGGACCGCAGGACGATCGGGACGCGTTCGCACCACTGCTCGACGACGCGGATGTCCTCGTCCACAACTCGGTCGACTGGAAGCTGCTGAAGGAAGACAGGCTGAAGGAGCACTACGATTCCAATCTGGCCGCCAGCCTCGAATTGATCGACGAGGCGGCAAAACGGAACATCCACATCGTCTACATGAGTTCCGTGGCCGTGCACCATCACATGCTGGACGACTGGAACGGCCGCATCGACCACCAGCATCCGACCAGACCGGGAAACCACTACGGGGCACTCAAGGCCGCCGTCGAGTCGCATCTCTGGTCGTGCCACGCCACCAGCGGACTCACCTTCTCCGCGATACGCCCCGCCGCGGTCTACGGACAGGACCCTCGGATCCAACGCACCATCGGCTATCCGATCCTTCGGGCCGTGTCGGGCGGCAAGCCCTTCGAGCGGGCGGGAGGCGGCAAGTTCATCCACGTCGAGGATGTCGCCAGCGCAACGCTTGCCGCGGCGGATCGCCGCGACGGCGAACCCGGCATCTACCATCTCGCCGAACTCTACGCACGGTGGTGCGACTGGGCGGAACTGGCGTGCGAACTCCTGGACACCCGCGTCGAGATCGACCGCAGCAGCCCCGAACATCCCAAGAACCAGTTCGAGTTGACGCAGCTCGAGGATCGACTCGGCATCCGACTTGATCGGGGACTCGACGGGATTCGTGAACACCTCGCGGAATTGCTCGAACGAATGCGGGAAGCGGATCTGATCTGATCCGGCCTCAGGCCAGCGGCGTTCCCTGCCCGGGCAGTTCGTCGACGAACGCCCGCTCGGCAAGATCGATCGCACGCCCCAGCGCGGCAGCCTTGCTGACCGTCTCCTGATACTCCGCGGCCGGGTCCGAATCGAGCACGACGCCCGCCCCGGCCTGCATGTGAACCGTCCATTCGCCGGCCGCATCGGTCCGATTCGGTATGACCATCGTGCGGAGGGCGATGGCGATGTCCATGTCGCCACCGAAACCGACTCCACCGATTCCTCCCGCGTAGGGCCCGCGACGGGTCGGCTCCAGTTCATCGATGATCTGCATGGCCCTGACCTTCGGCGCTCCGCTCACGGTTCCCACGGGAAGCGACTGCTGCAGCGCATCCCAGCAGTCCAGATCCGACCGAAGCGACCCGACGACCGTCGAACTCAGGTGCATGACGTGACTGTAGTACTCGACTTCCATGAGACGGAGCACCTCGACGGTGGCTGGATCACAGACACGTCCCACGTCGTTCCGGGCGAGATCCACGAGCATCGAATGTTCCGCACACTCCTTGGGATCGGCACGAAGATCGTCCGCCAGCCGGGCATCCTCGACGGACGTCGCGCCGCGACGGCGGGTTCCCGCAAGAGGCCGATTGGTCACGATCCCATCCGATACGCGGCACAGGATCTCGGGACTGGATGCGACGAGCACGACTTCCGGCGTCTGCATGTAGATCATGTAGGGACTTGGATTCACGATGCGCAACGCCCGGTAGATCGCGAACGGATCGGCCGCGGTACGCCGCTCGAAGCGCTGTGAAGGGACGATCTGGAACGCATCGCCGGCACGGATGTACTCCCGACAACGTTCCACGGCGAGTTCGAACTCCTCCCGAGTCATGTTCGATCGGCCGGGCGCCTCGGGAGCGGAGCCCAATCGTAGATCGACCTCCCCCCCCGGCAGCGGCACACTGTGCTCCTGCACGCGGACCGTCAGTCGATCGAGCACGCGCTGGCCTGCGTCCCAGGCCGCCTCCGGGGATTCATGCTCGGAGATCGAGACGTGGGCGACCAGATAGAGCAGCTTGTCGACGTGATCGAAGATCAACAGGTCGCGATACAGGCCGAAGTGCATGTCGGGCAGGTCACGGTCGTCCGAAGGAGCCGAATCGAAGGGCAGCGAGTCGGGCTCGATGTATCGGATCGTGTCGTAGCCGGCGTAGCCGAACCAGCCGCCGCGACACCCGGGGAGCCCGGCGGAGGCGACCGACTCGGGGAGCGGCGCAGCCGTATCCGGGCCGACCATCCCACGAGGGACCGACAGTGGATTCGCCTCCATGCGGACCTGCGATGCCCCGGTCCGGTGATCCAGCACCGTGACTTCACCGGCCCGAGCGGTGACTTCGAGGACCGGACTCGCCGCGACCAGCGAATGCCGGCCGACGGCACCGTTGACATCGACCGATTCGAGCAGAAAGCTCGCGGAGGCACGATCGTCCGATGAAACCAGCCTGCGGTAGGCGAGCACCGGAGTGACCTGGTCGGTCATCAGACGACGGACGACCGGCACCAATCCGAAACGATCGGCATGCTTCAGAAATGATTCCCGATCCTCATCACGCATCACCTGCACAGTGTACATGGCCGACTTCCGACAAGTCGGTTCGCACCGGAACGATCTCGACATAGAATCAGATCCATGCCTCCGAACGATCATGTCGCGCCTCCGGAACCCGTCGGGACCAAGACCGATGCCGTGATCGACCTCCGATCGATCTCGAGGACCTACTACAAGCCCGACGGATCGATTCTCGTCGAGGCCCTCTCGTCGGTCGACGTCTCGATCGACCGCGGTGAATACGTCGCCATCATGGGCGCGTCCGGCTCCGGCAAGAGCACGATGATGAACATCGTCGGCGCACTCGACCGCCCGACTTCCGGATCATGCCTGATCAGCGGAACGGACATCGCAAGCCTGAGCGACCAGGACCTTTCCTCCATCAGAGGGCGACGCATCGGATTCGTCTTCCAGGCGTTCAATCTGATCAGCCAGCTGACGATCACGGAAAACGTCGAGGTCCCCCTGTTCTACCAGGACATCCCCAGGCTCGATCGGGTCCAGCGTGCGAACCAGATGCTGCAGCGCGTCGGACTCGGCGACCGCCTCGGCCACCGGCCCAAGGAGCTGTCGGGAGGCCAGCAGCAACGCGTCGCCGTGGCCAGGGCGCTCGTGACCAATCCGGACCTCCTGCTTGCCGACGAACCGACCGGAAATCTGGACTCGAAGACGGGCAACGCCATCCTGGGCCTTCTGGACGAACTGCACCGGGAGGGACTCACCATCGTGATGGTGACCCATGACGACAAGATCGCCGATCGATGCGAGCGGATCATCAGGCTCAGCGACGGCGAGATCGAATCGGACGAACTCACACCGAAGGGACAGGCCCGCCTCGGCCGATAGAACGTACATGCGCATCCTCGGAATCGATCCCGGACTTCGAATCACCGGCTATGCATGCCTCGAGGTGACCCCGGGAGCAGCACTTCCCCGGGTCGTCGAAGCGGGCGTCTTCAGAATCGACACGCGGGCCACTCTGGAGATCAGGCTCAACAGCCTCCATGAAGATCTCGACTCCACCCTCGAGGACCTGAAGCCCGACTTCGTCGCCGTCGAGACCCTCTTCTCCCACTACCGCCGTGCCAGGACCGCGATTCTGATGGCCCACGCCCGAGGTGTGGTGCTCGTCGCGTGTGCCAAGAGAGGATTGTCAGTCAGTGATTTCGTCGCCACCGAGGTCAAGAAGGCCGTGACCGGAAACGGCCATGCCGACAAGGATCAGGTCCAGGAGGCCGTGACCCACCAGCTGGGACTGAAGGAGCGGCCGTCACCCTACGACGTCAGCGACGCCATGGCGATCGCACTCTGCGCAGCACGCAGATCCGAAACCATTCGCACCAGCGACTACTCCGAAGCGGTCTGATCAGCGGAATCTGGCCTGAGCACGATTCGAACCTCTGTTCCGACCGGGGGCATGGCCCTCGTGGTGGCGACCCACTCGGGAGAGTGGACTTCCGAGGAATCCGGCAGCACCTCTTCGGCTGCAAGCAGTTCGTCCCCGAAGGTGACCAGTCCGATCAGCGAACCGGTGCGATCCGCGAGGTACCGGACACCGGCCCGATCGGCTTCCACATCGTCGAGCACCACGCTGCCTGCGAAGATCCACTTGTCGGTCGGATACAAGCTCCGATCGGAGATGTCACTGATCCATCGGGAGACTCCATCGACCCTCGTGTCGCCCGCCGGGTCCGTCCATTCGACCGAAACGTCGACACGCGGGCCTGTCGCAGGAACCAGTACCACCTTGTCACCATCGGCCTTCCAGTTTCCCGGACTGCCGGGCTGGAGTCCGATCAGGAGCAAGGCTGCATGGATGTTCGAAGCGGAGACGTTCGTGACCATCAGCGACTCGTGCTCACGCGTTCCGGGGGAACACGCGACCTGTTCCAGCCATCCGGAATCGAGGCATGTCCAGCCGCGAACGCGGACCACACGCCGCTCGACGTCCACCCACAGCCCAGGCGAGAGCTCGGCGACGTCTCGATCGTCGGATCCATTGCTCGGCGATCCGGTGGTGGCGCATCCGGAGACGACCAGATTCAGAGCAAACAGAATCAGTACGATCGAATGTCTCATGACGGATCCGGGTCAAAAAAAAAGGCCCGGCAGAAGCAAAGCTTCATACCGAGCCCTTCCGGGGGCAAGGTGAATGGCCGCACGTGTTCCGTACGACTACAATCAGATTACCGGGCCTCGCTAATGTGTCAATGGCCCCATTCCTCATTTCACACGACTTTCCATGCCCAAGATCACACTCAGTAGAACCGTAAGAATGATGATTTCCGCTCGAAAAAGCGGGATGCGGGACGGTCCGAACACCTACGCGGGAACACCCGTCTGCGACGGCGTCGGCGCCTATTACGAGTTCCATGCGACATTCAGCGGCACACCGGCCGAAGACACCGGTTTCGTATTCAGCATCTACGATGTCGACAAGGCGATTCGAAGCGAGTTCACCGAACCGCTGTCCAGTGCACTGGCCGAAGGACGCAATGCTGCAGACATGCTTCCGGAACTTCATACCATTCTCTCCAAATCAATGGGAATGCCCGCAGAAACCCTGAAATGGACTCTTGGTCCCCATCACCACATCCAGATCGACGGAAATGACATGAACCACGTGACCCTGATTCGCCACTACACGTTCAGTTCGTCCCACCGGCTGTTCAACAAGAAGTTCGACGATGCGAAGAACCGGGAACTCTTCGGCAAGTGTTCGCATCCGAGCGGCCATGGACACAACTACCGGTTGGATGCCCACGTGCGTGTCGCGGCCAGATCCGACGATGCCCCGGGAATCGCCGACATCGACCGGATCGTGATGGAACATGTGATCGACAAGTTCGACCACCGGAACCTCAACATCGACATCGAGTGGTTCCAGGAGAGCAATCCGACACTCGAAAACATCACGCTCACCTGCCACCAGATCCTCGAGCCGCAGATCCGAAAGATCGACGCGGAACTCAGCCATGTCGAAGTATGGGAAACGGACCGTACATCGTGCCGCTACCCGGCCACCACTTGAAACGAGCCACACCGATGATCAAGCTGCCCACACTCCTGATCGTGTTCGCACTGACGGCCCTTCAGGCCCACGCTCAAGTCGCGACACCGACCGCCCCGGCCTCCGCTCGGGACGGCATGCAGCAACTCCTGGAGCAGCGGAAATCCATCCTCCGCAAGCTCAACACCGGCGAAGATGTCACACTCGATCGGCGTCGGTTCCTCGAGGCCATCAACCTCTACAACGAACGACACCCCAAGGAACCCTCGGGGCTGAAAATGGCCGCCCAGGTCGGCACTGCACTCAACGACGACGAAGCCGTGGACGCAAACTACGCCGCACTGCTTGCCATCGAGCCCAACGACCTCAGGGCGATCCTCAACTGGTCCGCCTACCACGCCTTGACGAACGTGGAGCGATCGGAACAGATCCTCCTGGATGCGATCCGGAACGATCCCGGGAATCGGCTCCTGAGGATCTCGCTCGTGGAGCTCTACGCCAAGATGATGCCGAACAGGATCCAGGCGGAGTTCGACTCGATCGTTGCAATGCCTCCCGGCATGGAGCTCCAGACGTTCCTCAGCGGCCTCGGATCCGTGGACATGGACCAGTCCGTCTCGTACGCGCGGCTCGCCCATGCCGCCTGGCCCGAAGACCAGATGGCCATCCAGCTGCTTGCATCGAGACTTCGCTGGACCACCGAGTTCGAGGAGGCACTTGAGTACTACGCGCAGCTGGACGAAGAGCTGCTGCTCCAGGACGACGTCTCGATCGACTACTCGGACTGCCTGTACGCGGTCCATCGCTTCACGGACTCGATCGGACACCTGCAGAAGACGCTGGACAATCTGGAATCGAGCGACCGCAAGGCGGGAATGATGATCAACTTCAGACTGGGAGTCCGTCCGGAGATCATCGATCTCTGGAAGGCGGAGAAGGTCCTCCGCGAGCAGGACCGGGCTCGCGACGACAACCCGATCGCGGTGATCACCATCGAAGGCAGGCCCGTCACCGTCGAGTTGTTCGAGAACGAAGCGCCGATCGCGGTCGCCAACTTCATCGCCCTCGCCGGCGACGGCTTCTACGCCAACTCACCCTTCCATCGGATCCAGACCGGACTCATGTCCCAGACCGGAATCGCGGCCGGCGACGCAGACCCCTACGGAGGCCCCGGCTACACGATCACCAACGAGTCCGGTTCGCCGGTGGCGAGGAATCACTTCCGCGGAAGCATCGCCATGGCGAAGACCAGCCCCGAACAGACGATCGGCAGCCAGTTCTACATCACCCACTTCCCGACCATGCATCTCAACGCCACCGGCCCCGTGTTCGGCCGCACGCTCGAGGGGCTCGATGTCATCGAGGACATGCGCGGAGGCGAGACCATCGACTCGATCGTGATCACCAGACGACGCGACCACGACTACGACTTCGATGTCACCACCAAGTCCGGAGTCGTGATGCCGCACAAGGTCTGGAAGACGATTCCCGCAGAATGATCGGCTCAGAGGTCGCGGAATCCGTACAACGAGAATCCCTTGCGACGCAGGATCTGCCCCGCGAACGTCGTGTCGTCGACCGAGAGCGCGATCCGGCCGCCTTCGCCGGCGTAGGTGGCGGTGAGCATGGGATACATGAAGTCGATGTTCAGCTCGGCTCCGAGCAGGTAGAGGCACAACATCGACAGCGGCCGCTCCTCCGTGCAACGGACGACGAGCAGTTCCGTCTCCGCGAACGCATATTCACTGCTCCTGAGCATCACCCGGGTCGCGTCGGGGTCGTCCGGAATGAGGCGGACGACGGCGCAATCGGATGATTCCATCACCGCGAGACCGTGGATGGTGATGCCTTCGGCCTCGTCGAACATCCGCAGGATGTCCAGAAGCCGGCCAACCCGGTTCTCGAGAAAGATGCTGAACTGTCGGACCATCGGGGCGTCGTAGCCCTGCTGGGTCTCCGGTGGCAACTGGGACATGCCGTTCTCCATCAAGTGGCAGTGGACCGAACTGTACCGTCCAGCCTAGTCGGTTCCGACTTCGGTGTCATGCATCACGGGCCAAAGGGGTGCCCGCAATGAAATCCACGCTCGAGACGGGGGGAAGACAGCCGATTTCGGCGGAGTCGCCGAGAAAGCGGCGAACCGCCTCCCGTCCCCGCTCCTGGAAGTCCAGCGTCCATCGATTGACGTACATCTCGACGAACTCGTCCGCACAGTCCAGATCGATCCCACGCCCGAAGGTCATTGCATACTCGAGGGCCCGCTCCCGATGCTGCAACGCCCACTCAACGGATCGATGGAGAATGCCGGTGATCTCGCCGAGCGATCCGGCTCCCCACTGTTCCTCCAGATCCCGTCGAATCACGTTCCCTCCGAGCGGAAGCGGAAGTCCGGTCTCGGCTTCCCACCACACTCCCAGATCCGCAACGAGATGAAGCCCCTGATCGCCGAACGTCAACTGCCCCTCGTGGATCAGCACACCCGCATCGGCATCACCGGCCGCGACACGGTCACCGATGGTCTCGAAGTCGACGGCTTCCCAGGAGATGTCCGCTCCACGGCACATCATCCTCAGGGTGGCCAATGCACTGGTGCGTTCCCCGGGCACGAGCACCTTCGGCGAACCGGCGAGAAGCGATTCAAGCGTGCACGCCTCGCGGGTCACCAGCTTGGGACCGTACCCGTCTCCCATCGATGCGCCGCAGGCGGTGAATGCGTACCGATCCGCGACACGCGGATACTGGGCACAACTGATCGCGGTGATCTCCCACGTTCCTCGCTCGGCTTCGAGATTCAGTGATTCGATGTCGGCGGTGACGAGTTCGAACGTCCACCGCCCGGTATCGACTTCCGGGCCGCCATCCCCAAGACCCACCAGGGGCCACCACATGAAGGCGTCGTCGGGATCCGGACTGTGAGCAAGTCTGAGCAATGGCTGCATGGGGGGAATCATACCGCCGCGGCCTCATCCGCACCGGACTACTCCAGCAGCGGGACCAGCGCACGCCGCTGGATCTTCCCGGTCGGATTCCTCGGAAGCGCCTCGAGGACGTGGATTTCCCGAGGGACCTTGTAGGGAGGAAGCACCTCGCGACAGAATGCCCGGACCTCGGACGGATCGACGGAGGCGCCATCCAGAAGCTCGACGAACGCCACCGGGACCTCGCCCCTGGACGGGTCGGGCCTGCCGATCACGGCGGCATCGGAAACAGCAGGATGACGGTTCAGGACCTCCTCCATCTCGCGAGGGAAGACATTTTCGCCGCTGATGATGAGCATCTCCTTGATCCGCCCGGTGATGGAGAGGAATCCACGCTCGTCCATGCGCCCCATGTCGCCTGTCCGGAAGTAGCCCTCCTCGTCGAAGACCTCGGCGGTCGCCTCGGGCAGCTTGAAGTACCCGGCCATGACGTTGGCGCCGCGGATCCTGATCTCACCGTCGCAACCGGGACCGACCTCGACGCCGTCCTCGCCGACGATGATCTCCTCGACTCCGGGGAGACACTGTCCGACCGTTCCTCGTCGCTCGAACTCGGGCAGGGTCCAGTTCGTCACCGGAGCCGTCTCGGTGAGACCGTACCCTTCGCAGATGCGGATGCCGAACCGTTCGCGGAACCCGTCATAGACGGCATCGGGCAGCGGCTCGCCTCCCGAAACGATGTACCGCAGGAACGAGAAGTCCTCCTTCTTGGCCGTCTTCGCCTGAAGCAGCGCGTTGTACATCGAAGGAATGGCGATCAGCGCCGTGGGCCGATGCTTCCTGAGGATTTCGAGAATCCGCGTGACCTGGAACTTGGCCGTGTAGTAGACGCGGCATCCGATCGCCATCGGCAGGAGCGTGGTGACGGTCATGCCGAAGCTGTGGAACTGCGGAAGCACCCCGAGAAATCCGTCGCGTCGATCGAAGCGGGCCCACTCGATGCACTGCGAGATGTTCGCCATCAGGTTCCCGCCGGTCAACATGACACCCTTCGGCTTTCCCGACGTCCCCGATGTGTACAGCAGCACGGCCACGAAATCCTCGTCGCGGCGAACCAGCCTCCGGAACGGCGGCACCCCCTTGAAGGACATCGTGTCCATCCGGATCGCTTCGACCCCGTCGGGCATTTCGCCGAACCGATCCAGCATGGGCCCAACGGTGATGACCGCATCCAGCTCCGCATCGGCGATGATGAATTCCAGTTCTTCTCTTGAAAGCAGGTAGTTCAGGGGAACGACCGTACGCCCGAGGATCCATCCCGCGAGCATGGCGGATGCCGTCATCCCGGATGTCGGCAGAAACACCCCGATCCGCTCCCCGCGGGACGAGGCGCGGATCGCCTTCGCCAGATGCAGCGTGACGATGTAGAGGGAGATCCCCTTCCACTCCCGGTAGTCGTCGACGGCGAAGACTCGAAACGGGTGCAGCAGCCACTGTCTGAGAATGGAAGCAGCGATCTTCATGGTCACCCCACTATCTGGCGGAAATCAGCCCATGAGTCCGATAGAGTCATGGCCGTCGTCATGCTGGCGGTCCCAGTGTATCTATCCATTCACGCGATTTCAGATCGCCGCGGAGCAGAATCATGGCCATGATCACGAACCGACTCCTCCTCGCCATTCTCCTGGGCTCGATCCCAGTCGCGGCCGGCTGCCACAGCAGCGACGGGCCGACCATCGACACGGCATTGAACGAGTACGAGAATGGCTCGATCAGCCTCGCAAAGCTGGACGCCCAGGAGATCTACCAGCGCGGAGGCTCCGATGCACCCGAGGCCGCATGGGTCATCGGCTTGTGCGACTACCGCCACGGCCGAATGGTCGCCGCACGCGAAGCGTTCCAGCTCGCCGCCTCCTCTCCATCTCCCGAACTTTCCGCCCGGGCCAAGGCGATGATCGGCCAGACCCTGCTCGAAGACGGGCAACCGGCCGCCGCCGCGATCCAGTTCGAGCATGCCTGGCCCGAACTCAGGGGCGACGACCGCGCCAGTTGCGCGACCCACGCCGCCACTGCATGGGCACTCGCCGGACGTGATGATCTGGCGAGCGAGTGGGCTCGAAAGAGCCGTCTCGCCCCCACCCCTCCCACCAGCACACTGGCGGCCGATCAGACCAGAACATCTCCCGCAAGGAACGACGACGGCACGTTCACGCTCCAGTTCGGTGCATTCAAGAAGGCCGAAGGAGCCCGGAGGGCCCAGAAGCAGCTCACCGGCATGTCCAACAGATCAGGACTCGGCGCACCGCGCATACGAACCAGGACCGATCGACATGGCGGCACGCTGTATCTCGTGCAGCTCGGCTCGTTCGAGACGCGTCAGCAGGCGATCAGGGCCTCCAGATCACTTGCCCCGGATTCACTGATGGTGGTCACCGTCGACACCACGAGCTGAAAAACGAATCGGGCCCCCGCAGTTCATGCGAAGGCCCGATTTGATTTCGGTCGAGCTCCGGCCCTTGGAAGCGAACGAGTCGGGCCGGCACCAACCACGGGTTCATGTTCTGGATCTTCGACGACCACGCGTCCCCAGCAGACCGAGGCCGAGGATCGCCGCCACGCCAGGAGCCGGCACCAGATTGATGAGCATCTGCCCCTGATCCCACTCGGCTGCGGGGGACGGACTGCCGTCATCCCAGATGCTTGCCGTCGATGCGGTCACGATGCCGTCGTCGGGAATGTAGAGGTCCTGGCCGATGACGTCGATGGTCATGTCGGCCGGCCCGATGGTTCCTGACGAGAAGTCGTCGCCGAAGGGAAAGAAGTAGTACAAGACTGAATTCCCGGCGGCATCGGCCAACTCGATGGCGAGAAGTATTTCGTCGAAATGATTCGGTATCCCGGTGTTGTTGAAGGTCGTCAACTGGGCATCCGTGAGCTGGATCGATTCGACCTGAATGCCCGCATCACCGGAGGCGACCGTTCCGATGGTGGTGAAACCGTCGGCCTGGATCTCCACCCCCGACAGCGAGAAGTCGATGCTCGCCAGAGCGGCTCCGGACAATGCCGTCGCAAGAATCACAGGTAGTACCGTACGCATGCTGATCTCCATTCGAACCATTACCAAGCTCCCCCTTGCCTATCGACGAACTCACTAAGAGTGGGCCCACATTTCTGCATGGCAATCCCGCCGCAGCAGAAGGATGCGCCTGGGCAGGCAAATGCCCGCACAGATCGACTCAGCCTCAATAATGGTCCAACCCCTCCACGTGAGACAGGTGGGACAGACCGAATGAATCGGCCTATGTACCTTCCGCCCTGAATACGACGGGGGTTCCGTAAATGTTCTGTATTCAACTGCTTTGCGAACGTGACGTCGGTTTAAAGCTGCCTAAACATGATTGAGGCAATTTTTGGATCCGAACCCATTCGGCAAACCGGTCATGCCATCGAAAGCACGACGTCACGAAGTCGAAGGTAGTGCTCCGGCCGGTTGTAGACCTGAGCGGAGAAACGGATCCACAACAGGCCAGCCCATTCCATGATCGGCACCTCGATCCCATGACTGGAAAGAAGCAGATCGTGCAGGGACTCCTCCGAATCATGCGAATCACGAATCCGTCCGGGCAGTTGAAGCGTGGCCATGGACCCCATCATCGAGCCGTCGAGCGGCGTCACCGGATCGACGTGCCAGGCCTCACAGAGCATCGAGTGCGCCCAGACCGCGAGCTGATGATTGTGCTCGCGCATCCGCTGCCAACCCCAGGTGCGTTCGATCCAGTCGAGCACGAAGGGAATCGTCCTCCATGGTGAATAGTCGCGTGTCCCCTGCCAGTTGAACTCCTCGACATGACCTTCCTGGTAGCCGTGGCTGATGATCGCGGGATGAAGCGAATCCAGATGCGAGGGATCGGTGACGATGAATCCAGCTCCGATCGGAGCGCACACCCACTTGTGGAGATTGCCGATGTACCAGGTCGCGCCGAGTGAATCGAGGTCGAGATCGATCATTCCCGGTCCATGGGCGCCATCGACAAGTACGTCGATTCCACGGTCACGGGCAAGCATGACGAGGTCGTTGATCGGAAAGACGACTGCAGTCGGTGAACTGATGTGATCGATCAGGAGCAGCCTGGTGCGGTCGGTGATGGACGAGCTGATCGCTTCGACGACCTGATCGGAGGATTCCAATGGAAGAGGGATGTGAACGATCTTGACGACGGCTCCGGTCCGGTCCGCGACGTACTGAAGCGTCTTCAGTACGGCTCCGTAGGCATGGTCCGGCACGACGAGTTCGTCGCCGGGCGCGATGTCGATCGATCGGAGGATCGAATTGACCGCCTCGGATGCGTTGCACACGAGATCGATGCGATCAGATGACACCTTGAGGAAGGAGGACAGCGAATCGCGAATCGATGGAAGCAACTGCTCCATTTCAGCGACGATCGTCTGGACAGGCTGCTGCTCGAAACGAAGCAGCAGGGAGCAATGGTGGTCGAAGACGGCCTTGGGCCGGGCGCCGAAACTGCCATGGTTCAGAAAGAGGACATCGGGACCGAGCATCCAGGATGAATCCATGTCCTCCTGAAGAGGCTGCGGCGGCACCGGTTGTTCGGGTGGATTCATGGGTGACGCAGTCTACTAGCCGAACGGATGAATGGGACACTCGATGAAAATGCTGCTCAAGGGGGCAAGAAAGGCGATTCAGGAACAATTTGCCATTTGGTATCTGTTAGGCTAACGTAATCCATACATCAATTCCGATCTTGAATATCAAGCAGCCGTATGTTTCCTGTCGAAATGGAAGCGGCATTGGAAGGGCCCCCAACATGTAGGGGGTGCACGGGTCTGAACCACGAGGGAAGGGTTGACCCGTTTCAAGGCACAAGGAGGATGTCATCATGGTCGGTTTCAACGCTCCAACTCAGGATCACACTCGCCCACCCGTGGACGAGCTACCCCTGATTCAAACCGGACCAGGTGGTTCCTATGGCAGGGCTTACTACGGGCGGGGCAATCGCCTCGTGGCGACCGCCCCCCTGCCAAACCTCCGACGCCCCCGTACACGCCAGTCGATGACTGCACTCCTGATGGCCCCCACGACGTTTCTCGAGCGACTGCTCGGCATCGTGCATGCAGGGACGACGGGACGCCGCGGGACCAGAACCCGCACCAGCGATCTGCAGCGACTGGCGACCCAATGCCGAACTTCCACAGGAACGAATGCGGCTCATGAAAGTCTGGTCGACTACTTCGACGCACGCGAACGAACGACCACACCTTCCATTCAAGCAACCCGTGTTCGATACAACGCTCCCCAGGAGTCTCCCAATGAACGTCACACCCAGACAGCTGGACATTCTTCAACTGATTCGGACTTCCCGACTCGAACGGGGCTGTTCGCCGACGATGGAGGAGATGGCCGAGCAACTCGGCATCAGCAAGGTCACGGTCTTCGAGCACGTCAGAGCGCTCGTAAAAAAAGGCCTTGTCACAAGAGAGCCGAACAAGGCACGCTCTTTGTCAATATGTGACCACTCGGTCTTTCCGGACGAGGAGCAGTCGCTGACGTTCCCGCTGCTGGGACGGATCGCCGCAGGAATGCCGATCCAGAAGTTCCAACAGGACGACAAGCTCGAAATCGACTCGCTCTTCGGTTCCAGGCTCGGCGAGCAGGGCGGCACCTTCGCACTCCAGGTCGAAGGCGAATCGATGCGTGACGAAGGCATCCTGGACGGCGACTACGTCATCGTGATGAGGGCCAGCAGTGCCCGCGAGAATCAACGCGTGATCGCCCTGCTTCCAAACGGCGAAACCACCCTCAAATCCTTCCACCGCGAGCCGGACGGACGGATTCGTCTGCAGCCGGCGAACCCGGACTTCCAGCCGATCATCGTCGAGGAATGCACGATCCAGGGGATCGTCATCGGAGTCATGCGCCGCTACTGAGCCATGGAACGGGACGCCGTGTAATCCCCACGCAGCGCTTCGACGACGTCTTCGGACGATGTCACGAGCTGCGCCCATCCATTCCGTATGGCCATATGGCACCCTGCCGACATGTGCGAATCCGCTGCCCCCGGCACTGCCATCGCGTCCCTGCCATGCTCCTCCACCGCGAGCCTGGCCGTGACCATGGCCCCACTCCGACACGGAGCCTCGACCATGACCACTGCATGACTGATCCCGCTGATGATCCGATTTCTTCTCGGAAAGAGACCGGGCCTGGGCGACTGATGAACAGAGACTTCACTGAGTATCGCCCCGCCGTGAGCGATGACCTGCTCGAACATTCCAGCATGCTCACTCGGGTACGGACACGCAAGTCCGCTCCCGAGTACCACGATGGTCCGACCTCCGAATCGGATCGCGGTCCGATGGACTTCCGCATCGATTCCACGGGCTCCACCTGAGACGACCGAGAACCCACGCTCGATCAGCCCGGCAGTGATCCTGGCCGCCTGCCGCAGACCGTACGCCGTGGCGGATCTTGTCCCCACGATGGCGACGCAGGGAGCGCCTTCAGGCGGAAGCGAACCTCTGCATCGGAGCATCGGCGGCGGATCCGGAGTCGGGCACAGCAGCGATGGA
>MDTG01368938.1_pt1 | contig 26348 bp, 18 predicted proteins | sample 811421 | NCBI WGS metagenome assembly MDTG01 (sample SAMN05326645, study PRJNA326480) | marine metagenome | isolation source: seawater | place: Pacific Ocean: South East | collected 2011
CAGGGCTTCGCGCCCGGCATGCAGGCGCCGCTGGACGGCATTGGGCGGCTTCGGGCCGAAGGCTGGGGGCGCGGTCATTGTCTGGCTGTTACATTGATTCAAGGCGGGTTTCAGGCCGGTTCATGGCCCTTCGTGCGCCGGCCCTGTCCCTTTCATGGCCATATCGTACCCTTGCGCCCTGCCGAACCCATTGTAAGGGTTAACCGCCTGAATCGGAGGGAAGAGACATGGCCTATGCATCTGGCGTCAAACTGAGCAGCCTTGCAGGTCTCGTGGGGGCCGCCGTCGGCGGCTATATCGGCTACACACAGGCCGGGCATGTCAGCGAGCTTGAACCCGTGGCGGGTGCGCTGATCCTTGGCGCCATCGGCCTCGTAGTCGGCAGTGCGGGCGCCTATCTGCTGAAATCGCTGATGCAGTTCCTGATCTATCTGATCATGTTCGGCGTGCTGGCCTATGTGTTCCAGAACCAGATCGAGCAGTTAACCGGGATCAATCCGGTCAACGCAACGATCAGCTTGCTTGAAGACATCGGCATGCCTGTGAAGAGCATGCGCAAATCGCTGGAATAAGGCCCTAGCGGACCCAGTTCGGGCGCCGCTTTTCGAGGAAGGCGGCGATGCCTTCCTTGCCCTCGTCGGAGACGCGCCGCGCCGCGATGCGCTTGGCCGTCTCATGGCCGAGGTCGCGGTCGATGATCTGGCCGGTGACGTCTGCCACCAGCTTCTTCGCATCCGCCACAGCGCCCGGCGCAGCAGAGAAGACGAGATTGGCGAGGTGTTCTTCCATCTTCGTCATCTCTTCCAGCGTCTCGACGACATACTGGACGAGGCCGATCTTCTCGGCGAAGGCGGCATCGAAGCTCTCGGCGGTCGTGAACAAGGCGCGAGCCCAGCGCGGGCCGATGGCGTCAATCACGTAAGGGCTGATCGTGGCCGGTGTCAGACCAAGGCGGACTTCGGAGAAACGGAACTTGGTGTTCGACATGGCGACCGCCACATCACAGGCCGCCACCAGCCCTGCCCCGCCGCCCATGGCTGCGCCCTGCACCATGGCGAGCGTCATCTGCGGCATCTCATAGAGCGACTGCAGCATCTCGGCGAGGTTCACCGCGTCGCGGACATTGTCCTCTTTCGTATGCGTGGCAGCACGCTTCATCCAGTTGAGGTCGGCGCCGGCGCTGAATGTGTGTCCATTGCCGCGCAGGATCATCATGCGGATCGTGGGCTGGTCGGCGATCGTCTTGAACGCGTCGGTCAGCTCCGCAATCAGCTCCATATTGAAGGCATTGTGCACGTCAGGCCGATTGATGGTGACGACGGCGAGGCCTTCCTCGGTGGCCTGGAACTTGATGAGATCGTAGTTGGAATCGCGCATGGGGCCCCCACGTTAAATTTCTGGGCGTTGAATTTCTGGGAGTCTTTTGGACCGCTCACGCGCCGACGGCAACCGCCCTTCGGCTGAAGGTGGTGCCCCTGAAATGCTGACGGCCTCCTGCCGCGCGCAGGAGGCCGTCTTCGGACAGTGCTCGAGCTCAGCTCGTTTTACCGTCCGGTTCCTGTCCGGTCTCGTTTTCTGGGACGAGGCGTTTGGGGCTGGCGCGCCAGGCATCGATGGCGGCATTGTATTCGGCTTCCAGCACGAAGCCGTCTTGATCGGTGTCGAATTTCGTGAATTTCGCGACGGCCTCGGCTTCAGTCGCCCGGCCGCCGGAAGTTTTCCACGAGACAAATTCTGCTTCGCTGAGGCGCCCGTCGGAGTCTGTGTCGAGGCCGGAAAAGTCCGGCATTTCGCCGGCGTGGCCCATCAGAGCGGTGGCAAAGGCAGCCACCACGAGGAATGGGGTGCGTTGCATAACGTCTCTCCTTTGTGCTGTGCCGCCTTCAGCTGCGACAAGGAAGAGCCTACGCGAGAGACGCGTTCATGTTGCGTGAAAACGGGTTCACGACACGATTTTAATGATCGGCCCGGATCAGGGCTCAGACGCCCTCGGCGCCGATCTTGCGGCAGAAGGTTTCCCAGGAGCGGAAGTCTTCCTCATCGAGCTGCCCCACCCCGCCGATGATGGTGTGATGAAGGGGGTGGAAACCGGAAAGACCGAGCAGGCCGCGCTCCAGCGCCTTCAGCGCCCCGGCATCCATGCCGAACCGGTAGACGAGACCGGGCATGCCCATGGAGACCAGCACGCGGGCTGACTTGCCCTTCATCATCTGGGCGGGCCAGCCCTTGTCGTTTTCACCGACGAAGAACGCACCCCGGCCAGCCTGCTCGAAGAAGGCTTTCAGGATCGCCGGCATATTGCCCAGCCAGAGCGGGAACGCGATCAGCAAATGCTCGGCCGCGGCGATCTTCTCCCGTTCTGTCAGGATCGGTTCGGGCGGCGGGGTCCCGAACTCCTCCGCGGACCGCAGCATCGGCACGTCCAACGCCGCGACGTCGATACGCGTGACCGTGTGGCCTGCGCTCTCTGCCCCATCGGCATAGGCATCGCACAGGGCGTGAATCAGGTGTTTGGGGTCCGTATCCGGATGGCCGTTGATGATGCAGATCGATTTGGTCATGAGCAGGCCTCGCTTCCTGTCGCACTCTACGACAGGAAGATGTCAGACCTGCGACGTTATGCAATCCGCAAACGTCCCTATTTCCGGGCCTACATCCGGAAGACGCCGAAGCCGCGTTCGCCGAATGGCGCGTTGAGGCTGGCCGACAGGGCGAGGCCCAGCACGCGGCGCGTGTCTGCCGGATCGATGATGCCATCGTCCCAGAGGCGCGCAGTGGAGAAGTAAGGCGAGCCTTCGGCCTCGTAGAGGTCGCGGATCGGCTGTTTGAACGCCTCTTCTTCGTCTGCAGGCCATTCGCCGCCCTTGCGCTCGATGCCGTCGCGTTTGACCGTGGCGAGCACGGACGCAGCCTGCTCCCCGCCCATGACCGAGATGCGGGCATTCGGCCACATGAACAGGAAGCGCGGAGAGTAAGCCCGGCCGCACATGCCGTAATTCCCTGCCCCGAAGCTGCCGCCGGTGACGACAGTGAATTTTGGCACCGAAGCGGTGGCGACCGCGGTCACCATCTTGGCGCCGTCCTTGGCAATGCCGCCGGCCTCGTATTTCGAGCCGACCATGAAGCCGGTGATGTTCTGCAGGAAAACGAGCGGAATGCGCCGCTGGTCTGCCAGCTCGATGAAGTGGGCCGCCTTCTGCGCGCTCTCGGAGAAGAGAATGCCATTATTGGCGAGGATCGCGACCGGCATGCCGTAGAGCCGCGCAAATCCGCAGACGAGGGTTTCGCCATAGAGCTTCTTGAACTCGTGGAACTCAGACCCGTCGACGAGGCGCGCGATGACTTCACGGGCATCATAGGGCTCGCGGACATCCTGCGGGACAAGACCGTGCAGCTCGGCCGGGTCGTAAAGCGGCTCTGCCGGCTCGGTCAGCTCGAAAGGCTGGGGCTTCGGCTTTGCCAGCGTACGGACGATGGAGCGCACAATGGCCAGCGCGTGGGAGTCATGCGCGGCGTAATGGTCTGCGACGCCCGAGCGGCGGGCATGCACATCGGCGCCGCCAAGATCCTCCGCCGAGATCACCTCCCCTGTCGCAGCCTTCACCAGCGGCGGGCCGCCGAGGAAGATCGTGCCCTGCTTGCGCACGATCACCGTCTCGTCCGACATGGCCGGCACATAGGCGCCGCCGGCAGTGCACGAGCCCATGACGGAGGCGATCTGGGGAATGCCCTTCGCGCTCATCTGGGCCTGATTGTAGAAGATGCGGCCGAAATGCTCCCGGTCCGGAAAGACTTCCGACTGGTGCGGCAGGTTTGCACCGCCGCTGTCGACAAGGTAGATGCACGGCAGATGGTTTTCGAGCGCGACTTCCTGGGCTCTCAGATGTTTCTTCACCGTGATGGGGAAGTAGGCACCGCCCTTTACCGTGGGGTCATTGCAGACGATCAGGCATTCGCGGCCCTCAACCCGGCCCACGCCGGTGATGATGCCCGCACCAGGCGCCTCGCCGTCATACATGCCATGCGCGGCCAGCGCGCCGATTTCCAGGAAAGCACTGCCCGGGTCCAGCAGGCGCTCGACCCGCTCCCGCGGGAGCAGCTTGCCCCGGTCGACATGACGCTGGCGCGAGGCCTCCGGCCCGCCAAGCGCGGCTTTGGATGTGTGCTCGCGCAATTCGTCGAGCAGGCCTTCCATGGCGGCCTTGTTCGCGGCAAAGCGTGGCCCCGCCACGTCGAGACTGGATTTCAGGACGGGCATTCAGCCTCCCTTCAGAAGTTTTTGGCAGGCTTAGCTGCCTCTGGGTCAGGTGTCACGCGTGTGTCACCGGTTTTTACCAGACTGGGAAACGCACCCTCTAGGAAAGGCCGCTGACCATGCGCATGTTCAGGAACATGAAACTGGACATCACGCCCTCTCTGAAGGCGATTGCCTTCCTGAAGGATGTGCCGGCCAAGGTGATGCGGGCGGCCGGACAGGAAGCGGCCTGGTATTGCGTGCCAGCCGGCGGGACGCTGTTCCTGCGCAATGAACCGGCCGACAAGATCTATTTCGTCCTGTCGGGCGCCCTCGGGGCCTTCCGGGTCAATCCCAACGGCCAGAGCGAATTCATCGGCCATATCCGCCCCGGCGAGCCGGTCGGCGAGATGTCCATGTTCCTCGGCGGGATCGACCTCGACGGCGACGGCGCCCCGGAAGACGCGCCGCACACAAGCTCGGTCTATGCTCTGCGGGATTCCGAAGTCGTCGGCTTCTCGCGCGAAGGCTGGCGGCAAATGGTCAAGCATGAGCCGGAACTGCTGGAGCAGATGATCCGCATTATCCTGCGCCGCGTCGGCCGGGAGGGACAGCGCAATATCAGCTCGGCGCCGAAAGTCTTCACCCTGGTTGCCACCTCCCCCACCATCGACCTGGAACTGCGCGCCGAAGCCCTGAAGTCGAGCCTGGAAGCGCTGGGCAAGTCTGCGGTGATCGTCGGCGAATCGAAGGGCGCAGAGAAGCCGGCTGCCTTCTTCGACCAGCTCGATCAGAACAACGACATTGTAATCCTCATCTCCACGATCGGCGATACACGCTGGTACCGCCTGTCCGTGCGCCAGGCTGACCGGATCTGGGTGTTCGGCCGCGCCGATGCCAAACCGTCCAATCCGCTGATGCCGGAGGACGACTCCCCGGCCCGCGAGCTGAAACTGGTCGACGTCGTGCTGCTGCACCCCGGCGACAACCGGCGCGCCTGCCGGCCAGTCGAATGGCTCGAAGCTGCTGGCGCAAGCCGCCTGTTCCACTGGCAGGGCATGAGCGGGCCGAACTGTGACCGGCTGGCACGGGTGATGGCAGGTATCTCGGTCGGGCTGATCCTGTCTGGTGGTGGAGCACGGGCCTATTCGCACATCGGTGTCGTGCGGGCGATGCGCGACCGGGGCGTGCCGATCGACTTTGTCGGCGGTGCCTCCATGGGGGCTGTCATTGCCGGCTGTGTCGCCATGGGCTGGGACGATGCCGAAATCGACCGGCGCATCCGCAAGGCCTTCGTGGAGACCAACCCCCTTGGCGATTACACCCTGCCCGTCGTGGGCATGGTCAAGGGATTGCGGGTGAATGCCCGTCTGAAAGAACATTTCGGGGACGCGGAAATCGGTGACCTCGCCCTGCCTTTCTTTGCGACCTCGACCAATCTGATGACCGGGACGCAGAGAATTCACCGGACCGGCCTTCTGCGGGACGCGTTGCGGGCGACGATCTCCCTGCCCGGCATCCTGCCGCCGGTTGTGGATGGCAATGATCTTCTGGTCGATGGCGCCGTGCTGAACAATTTCCCGGTCGATGTCATGCGCGACATGCATCGCGGCTTTGTCATCGGATCAGATGTCACGCGCCAGCCGGAAGGCCTGAAGATCGAAGAGTTCGAAAAGCCGGCGGGATTCTTCCGCTGGGTCCTGCGGCATGGTTTCTCGAACCCGCCGCCCATTGCCGGCGTCCTGATGCGGGCGGCAACCATCCGGGCCGATACCCAGTTCGGCCGCGACATCACCGACGTGCTGATCCTGCCGGAACTGGCGGAAACCGAGCTGCGCGACTGGGAGAATTACGAGGCAACCGTCGAGTCCGGCTATCAGGCGGCCCTTCTGGCCCTGGATGAAGCTGGAATGGGCGCATCCGCCCGTCTACAGCCGGCTAAATGACGGACCTGTAATTTTCAATACAGTGTTAAGCATATTCGTGCAGCTTCCCCGAGGGCTGAAGGGGGAGGATGGGAGATGCTGGGCATGGATATGGCGCTTTGGGATATGCTGCCGGTTGTCATCTGCGAGACGGCCGCTGTGCGGGACGCGTCCGGCAAGCTGATCGATCTGGAATGGACGGCGTCCAACCGCCTCATGAACGAGTCGATCCGGCCCGACGGCAGCAGTATCGTCGGAATGCGCATCTTCGAGTTCGATGCTGCCTACAAGAATTCCGAAATGGTCCGTGCGGTCATCCATGTGATCGAAACCGGAGAGTCCCGTACGTTCCACACCTCTGCCGGCCGCGCGGCCCAGATGCTCGGCAAGGTGATGAAAACCACCATTATCCCGGTTGAACGCGAAGGCGAACGCCGCGCCCTGTCGGTGTCCCACGAAGTGACCGAACTTGCACAGGAGCGCGACGAGGCACTGCGGCTGTACGAACTGGCAAAGACCGCCTGCGACAACGCTCTGCACGGCATCATCCTGAACGATACCGCCGGACGCATCATTTATGTGAACCGTGCCCTGTGCGAGATGTCTGAATTCACCGAGGAAGAGCTCATTGGCAAGGATGTCGGCATCCTGACAGGCGATGAAACCTATGAGCCGGATGCCGAACTGGCGATGAAACTGGCCAGCGGTGAAATGCTGCGGCACGTGACGCAAGCGGAAACACCGACCAAGTCCGGCGGCACAAACCAGGTCGAGCTTTCACTCACCAGCGCCCGCTGGGGGGAACGCGGCGAACGGATCTTCATCACCTATGTCAGGGACATAAGGGAAGAACGCCGCAAGGCCCACGAACTGCGTGACGCCCTGAACCGGGCAGAACAGGGCACGCGGCTGAAATCCGAATTCCTGGCGAACATGAGCCATGAGATCCGTACGCCGTTGAATGGCGTGCTGGGCATGACGCAGGTCCTCGCCCATACGGACCTCACCCCGGACCAGAAGGAACAGGTCGCCACGATCCTCGACTCCGGCAAAACGCTGATGTCGATCCTGAACGATATTCTGGATCTATCGAAGATCGAGGCCGGCAAACTGGAAGTAACCCCGGTCACCGGTGATTTGCGCCACAAGCTGAGCCGCATGATCAAGTTGCACGCGGCGACGGCAGAGGAGAAGGGCATCAGTCTCCAGCTCTTCATCGATCCGAGCGTCCCGTCCCGGATGAAATTCGATCCCGTGCGCGTGCGCCAATGCGTCGGCAATTTGGTTTCCAATGCCATCAAGTTCACGGAAAAAGGCGACGTGATGGTGGTCGTGACCTGCGAGCCCACACGGTCGGGCAACATGCGCGTAATCGTTCATGTGACTGACTCCGGATGTGGTATTCCGGCTGAAAAGATCGACCGCGTGTTCGAGAGTTTCTCGCAGGCCGACGGCTCAACCACACGCCGGTTCGGCGGCACGGGGCTCGGCCTGCCAATTACCCGCAAGCTGGCCCAGATGATGGGCGGAGACGTCACCGTCGTCAGCGAGCCCGGCCGCGGTTCTGTCTTTACACTGAAATTCGAAGCTGAATCCAGCGACGTGATTCACCTGCACGAAGACGTGCTGCCCAAACCTGCCGCGCCGAAAGCCGCGCGCGATGGCCTCGGCGGCCGCCGTGCTCTTGTGGTCGACGATAATGGTATCAACCGCCGTGTTGCCCGCACTTTCCTGGAGCACTATGGCCTGGAAGTGTCCGAAGCCGGGGACGGTAATGAAGCGCTCGAAGCGCTCGATCACGAGCCGTTCGATATCGTCCTGATGGACATCCACATGCCGGGCCTCGATGGCGCCGAGGCCTTCAAACGCCTGCGCAATTCCGCGAGCCTCAACCGCGTCGTGCCCGTGATTGCCCTGACAGCCGATTCCATGCGCGGCGACCGGGAGAAATATCTCGCGAAAGGCTTCGACGGCTATGTCGCCAAGCCGATAGATGAGCGATCGCTCGTCACCGTCATCGGACAGGTGCTCAGCGTCCCGACGGACTTCGGAGAACGCCGCGCCCGGGCCTGATGGCTTCACGGCGAGCGCTGTGGGCGCCGGTTGCATTCGGGTGCACCATAGGCGTCCGCATAGGACCTGCCGAAGCAGACAATCAATCCATCCACGACACCGAGGTTCAGGTTATCCGCTGGCACCTTGGCTACCAGATTGGCCCGTTCCGCTTCCAGGGCTGACCGGTTTCCTTCAACAAAAGCTATGGTTGCGCGCACATATTCATTCCAGCCGCCAATGCTCTGCTCTTCAGGTTTGATCGACTTGTTGAACAGATCCAGTGCTTCCTGAGGTTGCCCATGCATCGCCCTGATCTGTCCTTCATGCCAGTAAAGCAGTGGAATTTCCCCATCTTCGCTAAACTGCACCTCCCCTTGCGGGAAAGCATGGCTCACAGGCTCTCCCCTCGCCCGCAGAGCTGCGTGATAGTCGCGAATAAGGTCAGCGGCTGCAAGTTCACACCCCGGCTTTGCGCTTACTGAACGCAACCCGTCAGGCGCCTGATCGAATGTCCAGTAGTCCATTGAGAAATAGGCATCACGATCTGTGAAGCATGGCGTCCCATCTGCGGCCTGCGCAGCCATGAGATCTGGTTTTTCACTCAAAGACGTGCAGGCCGAAGCGGCCAGAATGCCAACAAGCAGTAGCTTTACCCGCCTCATAATTTCCTCTCTTGATTGTGAAAAATGCTACCCTTGAGAGGGGCGACCGGCAACATAGATAAGAAACGGGTGAGTATAGATTTCTTGTTTTTGCAGACTGGCCCGCCCGCGCCTGAGGAGGCTCAGGGCAATCCTTCCGGGAGGCGATAGTAGAAGCCCATCATCCTGAGGCGGAGGTACCGCTTCCGCGTCAGGATCATCGCGGAGGCGTCAGCTTCCAGATTGTTGAAGGAAAGCCGGATAAAAGCCACTTCTGACTGCCGGAAGGATTCCCATGCGGCCTGATCTGCATCGAGCAGCGTGCCGAAACTGTCTATCTGGCGCGTCGGATCGAGACTCCGGTAATTCTTGCGCCTTTCGATTTTCAGGCGCGTAATCTGCCGCTCGATCAGGGTTTCGATCCTGCGTGTTTCAAGACGATAGCAGCCGGACATTTTGCGGTACGACGTGTCGGCCTCGACCATGCAAGCACTGAACGCGCCGGAGTAGCAGTCCCAAAGCGTCTCGGGGGTTTCGTATCCGACATCTTCAAGCGTACAGGCCTCGATCTCGGCGAGAGCCGTCTCTTCCGCCGTATCAGCTTCTTCCGCCAGCGCAGGCGCCGCGCCCTGCGCGATCAGAATCAGGGCAGCTGAAAGCGCGCGTCTCATCCCGTCTCGCCGAACAGTTCGCGGCCGATCAGCCAGCGGCGGATCTCGGAGGTCCCTGCCCCGATCTCGTAGAGTTTTGCATCACGCAGCAAGCGGCCGGTCGGATATTCGTTGATATAGCCATTGCCGCCGAGGATCTGGATGGCATCGAGCGCGTGCTTCGTCGCAGTCTCTGCCGCGTAGAGGATCGCGCCTGCAGCATCCTTGCGGGTCGTCTCGCCCCGGTCGCAGGATTTGGCGACGGCATAAACATAGGCCTTGGCCGCATTCATCTGGACATACATGTCGGCGACCTTGCCCTGGATCAGCTGGAACTCGCCGATCGACTGCCCGAACTGTTTGCGGTCATGGATGTAGGGAATCACGACATCCATACAGGCCTGCATGATGCCGGTCGGCCCGGCTGACAACACGGCGCGCTCATAGTCGAGCCCGCTCATCAGCACACGGACACCGCCATTCAGCGGCCCCATGATGTTCTCTTCCGGTACTTCGCAGTCTTCGAAGACCAGTTCGCCGGTTTCCGATCCGCGCATGCCGAGCTTGTCGAGCTTCTGCGCGACGGAGAAGCCTTTCATGTCCCGTTCGATCAGGAAGGCGGTGATGCCTTTCGATCCGGCCTCAGGCTCGGTTTTCGCGTAAACGACGAGCACATCCGCATCCGGCGCATTGGTGATCCACATCTTTGTGCCGTTCAGCACATAGCGGTCGCCCTTCTTCTCGGCGCGCAGCTTCATCGAGACGACGTCTGAGCCCGCCCCACTCTCGCTCATGGCGAGAGAACCGAGATGCTCGCCGCTCATCAGTTTCGGCAGGTAGCGCGCTTTCTGGGCGTCAGACGCCCAGCGGCGGATCTGGTTCACGCAGAGGTTCGAATGGGCCCCATAGGACAGGCCGACCGAGGCGGACGCGCGGGAGATTTCCTCCATCGCCACGACATGTTCGAGATAGCCGAGGCCAGTGCCGCCCCATTCCTCTTCCACCGTGATGCCCAGCAGGCCGAGTTCGCCCATCTTTGGCAGCAGGTCACGCGGGAATTTGTCCGTCTTGTCGATCTCGGCCGCACGCGGCGCGATTTCGTTCTGGGCAAAACTTGCCACGGTTTCGCGGATCATGTCGGCGGTTTCGCCGAGGTCGAAGTTCAAGGTGGGATATGTGTTCGCAATCATTGCGGTTGATTAGCAGGCCGTTCCCGGCCTGTCAGCAGTCAATCCTGCCGCGTGATCGCCCGGTAGAGATAGTAGATCGCCAGCACGCTCAAGAGGACCGAGCCGAAGGCCAGCAAGGGACCGACAAAGGCTTCGCCCTCTCCGGCCGGAAACCGCTGCGGTGCTGGCGTCGCCGTCCGGCGGACGCCTTCGAACACACCCCAGAGGCCGAGGCCGGACAGGAGCGCATAAGGCAGCCAGCGCAGCAGGCTGATGTCGCCGTTCAGTCCGTTACCGCGGGCCGGCGGCACGGTCGGCGGGCGCAGGATCTCCCGGCGGCCGTCCGGAATCTCAGGAACCGTCTGGCGCTGGACCGGCTCAGTCTTGGGCGTTGGCGCCATCCGGGGGTGGCGGGCCTCAATGACCGTGTCATCCGGCCGGTCGTCTTCATGGCCATCCGGCTCTGCCAGGGCTGACACTGCCCGGGTGATTTCGTCAGCCGTTGGCACGCCGGTCTCGGACGCGTCCTGCGGCGCGCTTGCAGCTTGCTGTTCGTCCAGCAGTTTCGTCATCCGCTCGGCAACAGCCCGGGCTGCGGCCTGCGGGGCCGTGTCGGCGCCCGGCCGGGGCGGCGCAGCGGACGTCTGGCCATCCTCGGTCCGCGCCTCGATCACGACGGCGCGTTCCCGCGACATGGCGAGCGCCGCGCCGGGATCAAATTGCGGACGCATCAAGGCACCGGGCACGGGGATGCGGCCGGATGGGTGTTCCAGGAATAGGGCCTTCTCGGCCGCGCGCCGGCGGACCAGCGCATCCACCACGCGGACCTCGCCATCCACCCTGCCCTTCCGCCAGGCGGTCATGCCTTCGGCGGCCTGCAGCCGCTCGCCGCTGTTCAGAAGTGCCAGCACGTTGGATTCCAGGAAGGCGTCCGTGCCGATATTGAAAGCGAAGGACACCAGCGCGTCGAATTCATTCTGGGTGAGCGGTGTCAGCACACGCTCGCGGATCAACTCCTCGATCGGTGCCAGGTCATGGTGGCGCAGCACGAGTTCGGCATCGGCGCGGGTGACACGCAGGCCTTCGCGGGCGCCGGCCGTGTGGCCGAAACCAACGATCCAGTTGCCGTCCGGCAGGCGGGTGGCGCGCGCACGAAAGCCCTCGAAGCTCTTGATAAGCTCGACCCCGGCTCCGGACGTGCGCATTGGCAGGGCCATGCAGAATGGCTCCCGTATTGAAACAGTTGATGTTTTTCTATGCCGCACCCTTGCAAATGGCGCGCCTTTTCCCCTGAGAGGTGAGTCCGGCGGCGTTGCCGGGCCTCAGAGCAGGACGAGCGTGGCCAGTCCCAGGAAGGAGAAAAATGCCATCACATCGGTCAGCGTCAACACAAAGACCGACGAGGCCACCGCCGGGTCCGCCCCCAGCTTCTTGAGCCCCAGCGGCACGAGAATGCCCAGGAGGCAGGTCCAGGTAAACGTCATCACGACGGCAGCCATCGCAACCCCGGCAAGCAGCAGGTCGCCAAACCAAATGAGGATAATCCCGGAAACAACCAATGAAAACATGAGGCCGTTGCCAAGCCCCGTCAGCAACTCACGAACGACAGTCCTGCGAACCGCAGGCCCTTCCAGTTCACGTTCGGCAATCGCGCGAACCGCAACAGCGAGTGTCTGGCTCCCCGCATTTCCGCCAAGAGCAGAAATCATCGGCATCAACACCGCCAGCGCGACCACTTTGTTAAGCGTCCCTTCGAAAATGGAAATCACCGCTGAAACAGCAAACGCCGTGCAAACATTGACCACAAGCCAAGGAGATCTGGCCCGAATCGAATCCCAGACCGAATCCGACGTATCGGCCGATGTCACACCAGACAGGGCGAGAAAGTCTTCCGTGTTTTCATCCTGGATGACGTCCACCATGTCGTCGACGGTGATCATACCGACAAGCCGCCCATGGTCATCCAGAACTGGGGCCGACGCCAGAGAGTACTTCTGAAACTGATAGGCGACCTCTTCCTGGTCCATCTCAGTCGTAATGTTGGACAAGAGCGGCAACATGATTGCCGAAAGAGGTGTATCCCGAGAAGTCCGCAATAATTGAGACAATGGAACGGCGCCCAGCGGCCTGTAGGCTGGGTCTGTGATATAGATCTCGTAAAATGTTTCGGGCAGTTCCTCGCCCCGTTCACGCGCATAATCGATCGTGTCGCCGACACTCCAATATTCCGGTGCCGCAACGAACTCACGCTGCATGAGGCGGCCGGCGGACTCCTCCTCGAAGGCCAGGCCCTGCTCATATTGGGCCCGTTCAGCGGGAGCGAGATCGACCAGGATGCGTTCGCGCCGGTCGTCTTCAAGATCCTCAAGGATCGTGGTCGCGTCATCTGAGTCGAGTTCGTCGATGGCGGTCGCGACCGCCGCATCCGGCATCGCCTGAATTGCGCCTTCGCGGTATTCGTCGCGCAATTCGATCAGGATATTGGGGGGAAGCTCTCCCCCCAGAATGCCGACCAGCTCCTGAACCCGTTCGTAACTCAGCTGCTCCAACAGGTCAGCAGCATCGGCTGGGTGCATCCGGCGCAGATGACGATCGACCCAGCGGACGTCGTGATCGTCGATGGCATCCTGAAGTTCTTCAATGTCGCGTTCGGAAATGGTGCCGGCAACCTGTTCGGTCTCGATCGCTTCGGAATTCTCCATAGGACCGGCCTCCCGCATGATTGCTATTCTGACGACACTATCAGGAGACGGGTTGCCTCGGCGTTACGTCCGGGTCAATCCCCTTCGTCAACCAACATCCGGCTGCTCAGGGTTCTGCGCTCCATCGCCGTCGAGGCCACGTGAAGCAGCATGAAGAGCACCCCCGAAAGCAGGACCGACAACAACACCTGCCATCCATCAACTGCGTGCTTCGTCAGATAGTCCCCAAACCGGCCCAACCGCTCCGGCGCCGGTGGCATCATCGGCGCGACCATACGGCCGAGCGGTTCAGAAACAACCACCGAGGGGGTGATCGCGAAGCCGAGCAGGAAAATCAGCCGCTGAAACGCGCGGGCCCCGATTTCGAGCGTCTTTTCGATGCTGCTGAGCATGAGTTCAGTCAGGTTCGAATACCGTTCACTGCGCTCGGTGAGCCCCCAGCGTTTGTCCAGAGCTTCCCGCCAATTCTGCAGGGACGGATTGCTCGTCGCCGAGACGCCGCTTTCGGCAATCCGGGCTTCAAATGTCCGGTCGACCCGTTTCAGCAACATCTGCAACGCCACTGTACGCTTTAACAGCCCCTCCAATTTGCGGCGGTTCGGCCCCCGCCATCGCCCCCTGTTTTTGCCGGATTTGTTTGAAGGCGGGTCCATCAGGGTCGCGAAGCGCTCCTGGAGGTTCGCCAGTTCCAGATAAGCCGTCTTCAACGCAGCGTCTTTCGCAGCGCAGGCCTCAAACTGGGCAACCAGTTGCGAGCTATCGAGCATCCAGGGCCGCCAGTCATCAAACAACACCGCACCATCTTCGGTGACGATCACGAACCCGCCTTTGACATTTATACGGTCGTAGCTCATCGGATCGTATATCAGGGAAAATGTTCCATGCGGGATGTCTCCCTGCCGCGGGATGCTCGCCATAGCCCCCTCAACCGACGGCAACGACATCGCGCGGCCGTCATCGGGGCTCCCCTGCGCCCAACGAAGGTTGACCAATCGCTTGTCCCCACTCGTGACGGGCTTCGGCTCCTGCACAACATCCCAGAGTGAACGCTTCTCCAGGACAGCCTTTTCAGCAGGCCCATGGGTCTGGACCACGCGGATTTCCTTCAGCGGGTTGCTTGTCTCCCAGACAATCCTCTGGATGTCTTCCCAATCTAGAAAGCTGCCGCGACTTGCAATTTCGGGCAGTCCCTGCCCGGTCTCGAAACCACGGGGAGAGGCAATCAGCGTGTATCGGCCGCCATCCTGATACCAGGGCTCGTTCCAGACCGCCGGATCCAGGCCGGGCAGCCGCCGCGGTGCGTCTGACGGCCGGGTCACGCTTGCCGCTTTCCAGGCATCGCTTTCCGCGGACTCAATCGCGTCATAAATCGGTTTCAGGCATATGCCGCTGTCCGGATCGCTCGACAGGGTGAAGCGATTGCCGGGCGTGGCGTTCGGCCTGTAAGCGACGGCAACATCGAACCCGCGTTTCATCGGCGAATTCTCTGTATCCTTTCGGTAAAAGAGCTTGGCCGCGCCCGCTTCTTCTTCCTCTTCGTAAATCAAAGCATCGGCAATCCGCACCCGCTCCCCTGGTTTTCCGTCATGTCCCAACAAGGGCAGTCTGAGCTGTACGATATTGGCATGCTCCAGCCATGCCTGATAAATGTCCTGCTCACGCTCGAGCGCGGATTGGAACGCCTGCTGATGATGGAGTGACGGACTTTCGGGCAGCCGATCAACCAGGCAACCTTGGCGCAAAGCATCTGTCAGGAACTGAACACCACTTGTCCAGGCATTGCTCAGTGACTGCGGATCAATCCATTGATCCTCCTTTGCAGGTGCTCCGTCTCCTGATTGAGCCGACGAAGCCCGCGTAAAGATGGCATGCGATCCTGCGGATTGTAGCGCACACCAGTTCCGCATGGGGTCTCCGGTGACATTTCCGTCCCGCCGATGGCGGGAAACAGCCTCGATCCACGGCTGCAACTCAGGCGGAACCTGGTTTGACAGCAATCGGATCGCCAGGATCACGAAAGCCAGCAGCCGGTCTGGTGTCGCATCATCCTGCACAACCAAAGCGCCAGAATTCAGGCGGGATACCAATGAGGCCGCATCGCCTGACGGCGGCAGCAAAGGTGCCATTTCGGGACTGGCTGCCAATTCGGACAGGCACCTGAAGCCCGCATACGGACCTGTCAGGCTTGGAACAACCAATATCCCGTTTTGCGGATCAGGTTGACTGACGCCGATCGCAATCACATCCGTATCCAGATGGGTCACCGCCTGGCTACCAAGCGGAACGGATCGTATATTTAGCTTCTCAACCGTCTGAAAAGCCTTGAAGACTTCTTCAAGTACACCGCCCATACCTGTACCTACGCCTGAGAACCAATAAGAAGCCGAGTGTATTGGTTCGGTTAGAGGTTGCAACCGGTCATCAGAGCCGCCCGAGGGTATTGTACCGCTTCAGCCGCGAAATGGCGTCAGCATTTTCCGGTCGATCGAAAGATCCGCCTTCTACGGCGAGTCCTTCATCATTCAGACCGAAGTAAAGGCGCACATGGTTCGGCGACGCCTGTTTGAGGTAGTCAACCATCAGGTCCAGATTCGGCGGCGTGAAACTGCCGTCCCTGAAGGCAGTCTCAAGCTCTGTGCCCACAGCCGCATATGTCGGGTTGATATGAAGTGTGATCGCGACACCATACTCTTGCGAAAGACCGTCAAAAAACCGGATCGCCTGATCGATATCGTCAACGGCTTCGTGATCGCTGATGCCCGGCACCGGCTTGAGCATCATGTAACAGCGCAAATCACCACCCGCTTCGCCGAGCGATTTCACCAGGGCCTGGATCGCTCTGTCCGACAGGCCTTTTCGAATTACCCGGTTCCTCAGGTGCTTGTCGAACACTTCCACGCCGAGCGCGAGCTCAAAGGAAAGGTCCGGCTTGCCCGCAAGCTCAATCACCTTTGCAATAGAGGCCAGCTTTTCCGGCGTGACAAACTCTGCGCGGGTTTCCAGGCTGATCCGCCTCAGCTTCGGCATCCGCGCTGCAGCAACCTGTATACTGTGCAGCAGAACCGATTGCGGAAATGTCGGCTCATCCAACACGCTGCCATTGTTCGATATGACCAGCGTCCGGATGGAGGCCAGCTCCTCTTCGGTCCAGGCCACACGGAACACATAGTCTGTCTGCTCGATCAGATCATGCGGCAGGATCTTCGCCTGAGACGACAGATCCGGCAGGGCGCAGCCCTGGCAAACCTTATAAGTACAGGCCGGCGAGAAATATACGATGAACGCGACGGTCCCCCCTATGGTTTCGCTCATCCAGTACTGGATGGGACGGTTCACGGGGTGGAAAAATTTGACGATCGCCGGCGTCGGTTCAGGCTGACGGTTCGGCAGCGGCAAGTCACAACGCTGCAGCAGGAGCGCCAACGGAACCGTGGAGACCAGATCAAGCAGCGCGATCAGGAAGTCCCGCGTTGCGCCTGCTTCAAGGTGCGCCTGCAAGGCAGCCACGTGGTCACGAGAGTCGATTATCCTCTCAAGCTCTGCCCTGTGGCCGTGAAAAAAGCGGACCAGTTGCGGCAGGGTATCGACACCAAATTGATCATAGCAGATCCAGTCGGCAACCGCTCCGACAAACAGCTTGTGCAGGACGCCTGTGCGTGAAGATCCAAATACGCTTGACGTTGCAAGTTTCAGGCGGACATCAGCCAACACCCATAGACAGGCATCCGTCAGCGTATCGACCGTCTCTGGCCGGGGCGTCGCAACACCCAGTGCGCTTTCATAAATACTCGTATCGAATTCAGTATCGTCAACGCGCTGGTTGACCGACACAACAACAGCGCCCTGCTGTCGCATCACACGGCGCACCGCCGTCGCTCGGCTTTCGCTTATCATGGTCCGTCAACTCTTGTGCTTCCGGGTATGAATAACGCCATCGACATAGTCTGCATAGACAAAGCGTTTGACGGTATCCTGCCCCTCATGACCCGGCGTATATACCATGTACCCGCCCTCTTCCGCCTCCTCCAACAAGAGGAATTGCTTCAGCACTTCGGGATTTGCCTCCGGTATCCGGGCCAACCGGAACAGGCCATCGTCGATCGCTGAGGCTTGCGCTTCATGTCCGGCTGCGTAGAGCACGAATTTCAGTTGCTGCGCGAGCCCTTCAAGCCCGTACAGGAAGAATTCCAGCAATTGATTCCGCGCCGCAGGAATGAGGTCAGGTGCCGTGGCCTTGTCCATGTTGCGGCGATCATAGAGCATCGACAAGAAATGATAGCCGTCCGCATAAAGGATCGGACGTAATGCCTGATTGAGGCTGGCGCCCGTCGCAGCGGCAGCCAGAAGCATATCACTCTGAAACGCAAAGGATGTCAGCTTGTCATAGGCATTGCGGCCCGCGAAATCCGACACATCCGGAAAGGCTTTCAGCGTATCCTGCATTCCGAATTCAGGCTGATACATGAATCGAATCAAATCAGCCGCCTTCAGGGGGGTGTCACCAGAAGACAGCAAGCCGTCATGAAGTGACATGAACAGATTCGAGATGAAGTCCGTGCCCTCAGCTTCTGCTGTCGCTTGTTGTACCCGTCCGATCAAACGAATCTGATCCATCGCACCATTCACGACTTCGACCTGCTCGTTCCAGAACTGGACCTCGTTGGGCACGATGAGCGCAGGGAACGTAACGGCCCGATTGCCACGTATTTTCTCGAGAAACGGCTTGGGCGACTGCGCAGATCGCATCTTCGATGCAGCCCGATCAATGTCTTTCTTCGATCTGTACCCTTCGGCATTTGCGACGGAATACATGATGTAAGAGATCCGCACCGCATTTCGCTGGAACGCCATCATCGCATTCCACATCCGGTTCCGGCGGGTTTCGTTCCACTCCACCGCCAGTTTGCGTTCTTCGATACTGCTCAACAGGTGACTGAGCGGTCTCGCCCAGGCCGCGGGCAACTGGGTCAGGACGCGCTTTGCCCAGTCCATCCTCTGGCGATAGAATCTTGCCCGCAACTCGAGACGGTTGAGCGCCATCCGGCCATCAAACAGAACCGTCGCAGCATCCAGTTCATTGGCATGCGGAAAGAAGTAACGACCGCCATCGATATGGAGGCGGTCGTTCAGGTGTGTGGAAACCGGAAACACCGAATGCGGCCAGCGATGCCGTTCGAAGCCTTCCCAGTCCACATTGCCTTCCCGGGCGAGCAGCGTCTCAATGGGCGGGTCGAGCAGGAGTTCTGCGGCGCGGTTCAAATTCTCGATCACCTCTTCGGGAAAGCGATCAAGGATTCGTCGGTCCGGCTTTGAGATGTAGGGTTTGGCTTCAGTGGCAAGGTGGCGCGCGATCACCAGACTGTGTTCGGCCCAGTCGGCCTCATGCTTGTGTCCTTCCGGAACGCATCCGTACGGCGTATTCCAGCTTTTCACGAGCCAGTTGTGAAATGCGCGAACCGTCCAGAGCGGCAGGTGTTCTTTCTGCCCGCCCTCCTCAAGGACAGAGCGGGCGGTCTTGAACAGACGTTCCGGCGGCACAGGTCGACCGTCTGCTAACCGGGCCGGCAGTTCCGCCAATGCCTCATCTTCGGCCCAATCCATAATAGTCAGCGCCGACTCAAACAGCTCCGTCAGAATTTCATTCGGATCGGAAATCTTTTCCGCAACGCGGTCCGCTTCCAGAAGGAAATCCCAATTGATCGGATCAATGAGGAGTTCCGGATTCTCCAGAAAGACAGAGTCTATCTGCATACGGACCCCTCCGGCACTCGATTTCTCGATGGCGCGCCCGACCAGATTATGCAGAACAAAACGGCTGGCCCGTTTCAGAAGCTCTTCGCGTGCAGAGGCGTCCTGCAACCGGGTCTCCGGCAGGTCATCATAAAAGACGCCCGGAACCATACCCAATCGAGAGAGCAACATGTCCGAACTGTCGTCCGGAGGAAGCACGAAGACGACTTTATTCCTGGGGAACATCTCGATCACGCGGCTCATGAGCACCTCTTCGTGATCGTACTGGCTCGAAGTCCGCTTCTTCGAGAATTCATCCTCTCCACAGAACCTGACGACCAGGACCGAATTGTCCCGCCGCGAACGAAACTCTTCCAGTATGGCCGGCGTTGCCTCGACACTTTCAAGGTATTCAATATGCCGCGGCGCATTTCGATGACTTCGTTCCACAGCGAGACAAACGCACTGCAGAATGAAGTTCCGGCTATGCGACCGTGGCGAGCGCAGCGCGATCCGGTTGCAGGACCGGACATATTCAGACCGTAATTCCCACCGCTCAACAAAATCGCGATGGGCTCCGAAGAATGGAAAGTACGAAATGGAAAACCGTTCCGCATCTGATTTTGCGGTGCGCATCAGGTTCATGCGTTCCGCAATACGGCTGAGATCAAGCCAGCCGATATTCGCTCGAAACTCCTGAAGGATATACCGCGCCGCATCCTGGGGCATGATCGACCCACGGCCGCGGCGTTCTTTCTGAAAGTACGGCCTGCCTTGCAGGCCAACCGAAATCAAACTCTTCTGTCCCTCGCTGGCGGAGCTGAGAAAGATAAAAGGGATACCGTGCTTCGCCAGGCGCTCGGCTGCTGCAACACCATTGCGAATTCGGGGTTCGTAGTCGCAATCGGGATCCGGCGTGGCACCTTCGACGGGTGGCCGGTGCTCCGGAACGCGCAGGTCAATCACGCCAAACAGGAAACGAGAATAGCGCTCCGGGCCATTCAGATAGTCATCAAGCGCCTCATTGAACTCTTCCAGACAAGTTACGGGAAAAATGGCCAGGTTCAGCAAACGGTTGATCCTGTGATCGGTCGTGCTGAGCGATCGCTGCCATACCTTCAGATCAGAATCTTCGCCGCGATAATCCGCGTCCAGGAAATTGTCGTCGAGCCACAGCAAGTTCCCGCCGGTGTATATCTGCTTATCCATCGGCAAGCCCCACCAACATCATTGTACTGTGCAACTTTTCCGCCACCGCAGAGATTTTATCTGCCTGCGCAGGCTCTGCCTCCATCAGTCCGAACAGGAAATTTCGCAACCGCAGGTAAGAGGCCTCAGCTGCTCCATACTCGAATTTTTCTGCTTCCTCTGACACAACCTTCGACAGCAGCTCTTTTCGTTCATCGGCAGACAACGAGGCCGCGCGCAATTCAACATTAGGAAGCGACCGGCTCCGGTCTTCCAGATAACTTTGTAGATCCCGGGTCAGGCGCTCGACCTCTCCGGGGTTCTCCTTATGCAAATTAAGCAGGTCATGCCGCGTAATGGCGACGGCGCCGGAATTTTCGCGAACTGTCCCCGCGAGCATTTCTGCGATTCCCTGGGGGTCGCCCGGTGCTGCGACAATGTTATAGTTCAATAGCCAGTAGCGCACAGATGGGGCAAGCTGAACCTCGCCCTGCGTATTGCTTACCAACATCGCGAGCCGGGAATGATATGACGGTGAAAAGACTGGACGCGGCGTCGGGCTCCTTCCGCCCAGCAATGGAAGTGACGGAAGCCGCATCCAGGAATCAACTGCCTCATAGAGATCCAGCATCCTCGCATCAGCGAGCACGAAGTCCGGCCTTGGCTCGGCATCGAGCAGCGCGAGATATTTCTCGTCGAACTTGTCCAGATGAGGTCGCTTGATCGTTAGTTTCTCAGCCGTTCCGGCAGCGGCTGGCCCGGTCACCCACGAAGCTTCCGGTGCCGAATTTGCCGGGCTCAACCGGGCTCCGATCATGTCTGCCAACTCGCCGCCCCGGGCTGTTTCCTTGAGATGCTTCATGCTGAGGATAACAACCTGGCCGCTGGCAAGCGGGTCTTCGCAGTGATTCAAGGTGACCGGCTTGTATTTTTCACCAAGGCAGCATTTTCCCGACCGGGGATCCGTGATCACCTCCACTGCCTGCGCAGCGGTAAGGTTTGTGGCAATCCACACGGGCGGGTAATGCCCGGCCTCGGCGGCCAATGCCCCGTAGAACTCAAGAGCTTCCACACCATTGGTCGTGGAAATGCCGGCTTCACCGTCGCCCCTGGGAACATTGAGATCCGAGATAATGAGCTTCGGCAGGCCGGATTCAAGCATCCTCTCGAATTCGGCGACCGTCTCTGCCACTTTGACCGTCAGTCCGGAGGAACGCTCTCCAATCGCCTCAACAGTCGCGTCGCTGTTCTCGACACTATCCTCCAGGATCAGGATGTCCGGACAGAGTTGGTCGAAATCAGTGTCTTCTTTGGTCGCGCGTTCTCCTGAAGACGTGATCTGGTCAAACCCGCCATGCGCGAGTTTCGCCGGCAGCTGGATACGCGCTTGCACCCAATCTGCCGAAAGCCGGAAATACCGCATGTCCGCACGCGACCCGAGTCCGTTCTGCAGCAGCTGGCGCGACGCATAGACCCCCACACCCGTCGAGGTCTTTTTCTGATTGTTCTGCAAGCCTTCCTTCTGGGGTGTACGGGACGTGAGCCGTGCCCAGATGTCCGGTGCAACAGGCGCACTGGTGTTCTCAACGGTCAGGTCGAGCGAATGCTCATTGGTGGCCGAGTTGAAACTCGCCTGAACAACGATCCGGACCTCAGCGTTCGAGGGCGCAGACTCCCCGAGTGATGCTTCCACCGCATTTTTCAAAGCGACATCCAGGCATTCCCGCACAGCCATGACCGGCAATTGTAAAGTCAGGTTGGGAATGGGGACATAATGAAACGAAAGAACGGGAACGCGGCCGGCTTCCCGGCCATGCGCCAGAAGATAGTTCTCGGCATACTGCGCAATGCGTTCAGCCACGCTCTTTTCCAACCGTTCCTCGAGCATTCCGTCTTCAAGCTGGAGAATTTCGTCACAATCGGGGTCCTGATCCAGCCAGATGCGGGCCAGGTACCGCGCGCCATTGCTGTATGCCGGAATATCATCCATCGCGGTCCGGTCGAAGCGGACAGTCTTCCGAACCGAATTCCACTGAGCGTCCAGTTCATCGTGGTGCGACTTGTCGATATGAATTTTCATCTTGTGGACAAGGCTGTCCATAAGTGCGCTGACGACATCAACGCGCCGCTCAAGGAAGTCGATTTCCCGCTTGCGATCCCGCAGTCGCTGCCGGCAGATCATCTGTACAAGAAGCTTAAGGTCCTCACGTTCAGCTTCCAGGTCCGGAATAGATTTTTCCGGATCATCATCAGCAATCAGGATAATTGTGAATTTATTGGAATCAGGCGGGAGATAGTGCGCATCCACATCTTCACCGGCGGTCCGCCTTTCGCGCTTGTTCTCCTGAGACAGGAGAGGCTCGAAAGACAGAACCACAACTTTGGATTCGATATCGCCTGTCGATTGCTGGGCCCAGAACTGCTCGAGTTCCTGAGGCTGCAGGCCTGCAATCTTTCCGCAACGGTCAACATAGGCTTTGTTGATCGCACTCAACAGCGGAAAGTCCCTGTCGAAATCGGAACGGGACACGAAATCATACAGGAAACCCTCGCGGGTGAACTGTCGCCGAAGTCCTGCTTCGTTCGCTTCGCGATACTCCTCAACATTCACAATATCGATATCCGGACCCGACGAGATAATGGACTCAATCGCCATCTCAGCGAGCTGTGTCCGCCGGTCCAGTTTTCCCGCCGCGATCACCGTTCGCTCGGAATTGGCAACATAGGCGTCAGGCTCAACCAGTTCTGACATTTCAACATGATCTCGATTGTTTCGCACAAGATCGAAATCGTGTTTGTATTTGATGCTTTTCAGCGTGACGGCAAACTCACGATTGAGATCCCGGCCCACCCGCTCGAACGAAGCACGCGTCTGGAATCGATCGATTGGCGACTGGCTTTCCAACGCCGCCTCCAGCACACGGATCCGGACAGCATCGGCACCTGATTTCAGTTGTGTAGCCTCTGCCCCAGTGTCCGGAATAATAAATGCCCGGTCAAACGGAAACGTTTCCGTATCCAGCACACCTTCAATCCGCATGCAGAGCAGCTCTTCGACAAACCGTGTCCAGAAGTCGAGCGTCGTTTCATTTTTCAGACGGGCGTCGGATGCCTCTTTACCCAGCAGACCTGAAACCCCCTGCCCGAACCAGGCGCGCGCGATCTTCGACCCTTCACCACTTGAAATCCGGATCGCTTCGCCGCGTTGGCGAGACATGAGTTTGTAATGCAGGGCTCCCAGAGATGCATCCAGCGCAGCTTCCAGTTCCCGCTGCCCCCTGTCGCCGAGCATTGGCACACTGGGCGGCGCCTGAAATACGCCGATAAATATATCGGGCATATTGGCAATGTCTTCGGGAATGCTCTCGTCGATGAACCAGGGATCGGACGGGGTGATAGAAATCAAAAAGGTAATATCGGGACTACCGTTCAGACTGGCCACATAAGTCACTGGCAAAACGTCGATCGCGTCTGTGAAGCGATCTGAGTTCCGGGCCCCATCCTCGCCATCCGCTACATCGTACTTGGATTTACGGTATACTTTTTCGAGCCAGGCGATGACATGTGCCCGGACGAATACGTTTGTATCCGTTGACCAGTTCTCGTCTTTTTCGGTTCGGCTCGGCCGATGCTGCCGGAACTGCTCGAACAGGTATTCCGACAATGGCCGCAGAAGCGCCAGCCTGTCGGGCGGCTCCATATCGTCACCAGAAAGGTTTCTTGTGATTGCATCGAGATTTAGCGTTTGACTGAGCGAGCGGTCAAACGCCCCATCCTCCAACGGACGAACAGAGTGGTCTAGTTGCTGATCGTGAAGCAGTTGAAGGTACCGGCTCACCTTGTCGTGCTGCAGTTCACCGTAATGAGCCGAATCCAGTTCCGGATAGTGGACGAAAGCGCGATTGCGTTTTCTGTCCCGCCGCATCTCGATCATGCAGACCGGCTGACCAAGGCTGCGCATGGGGCTGTCCCCCAGCAGCGCCATCGCCTCTTCCTGGCCAGGGCCAAACTCTTTGCTGAGAAAATGAAAGAAAAGAGCCGCTGGCCCATACCCCTTGAGCGCTGGTTCCGCATCAACAGATTCAGCACTATAGGCGAGCGTTCGCGCCTCGATCCGGCTAAAGACCTGCGCCTCAGAAATGGAGCCGGAGTCGAGCTTTTCAGCGTTCCATTTGTCCTCATCAAGCGAAATTCGCCAGAGTCTGCTTGCTCTTTCCTGATTCATTTAAACTTCCGATACCGCCTGCGACATTGGAGCTTAACTGGAATGATGGCACCTATTCACGCAGAATCTCCTCGAAATTGAATTTATCCCCAGACTGACGGCAATTACGCGACTTAACAGGCAATCCGACCCGTCACACGCGAAGTTTCGGCGTATCTAATGGCCTTGCGGCAAAAGGCTGTCAGTCGGAACGGTTGAGTTCTGCCTTTTTGATCTACTTGGCGAGCGACCAATTGTGCACGTCTGTTGGCCGTCATGGATGCGGCAAGCACGGCCTGCCGCAACGCTGCTACGGGCAAAGGCGGCTCATCCAGTCAGCATCACAGCACATCCGGGCGGACCTCACGGAGGGCCTCTGTGAGGTTGCCGAGATGGGGCTCGCCCAGCACCGCTTCCATTCTGGCCTGCGCGGTTTTCCAGTAAGGGCGTGCCTCTTCCAGTTTCTTCAGTCCGAGCGTGGTGAGCAGGACGCGGCGCTTGCGGCCCGTCCCCTCATTCCCGCGATGGACATAACCGGCCTTTTCGAGCGGCTTCAGGTTCCGCGACAGGGAGGTGCGGTCCAGATTCATCAGCTCGGCGACCCGGGAGATGGAGTCCGGCTCATACCGGCCGATCACATGCAATAGTCCGAATTGGGTAATCGTTAGTCCGGTCGGGCGCAGGGCATCGTCATAGTGGCGGGTGATGAGGCGGGCTGCGCGCAGCACCCTGCCGGCTACGCAGGTGCCTGTGACTTCGGACAGGAGGTCCGCGGGATCGGTCATCTCGGTCATCATCTCGTGTATATGCAGTCTTTTTGCGAGATGTCCAATCACGCCCAGTTTTACTATGCTCAGGCATTAGAGTCTGTGTATGGAAACCTCATTATAGTGCATATACACTAATTATGGGTTGTGCAGACACCTCCGTATGCCGGCCTCTCTCCCCCGTCCGGCTTTCCCCTGCCGGACGGGCCCTTTCCCGGCACGTTCCGGCATCCGCCATAACGTGCATATACACTAAATACTGCAAGAAAGGTTCCTCCCATGTTCTCCTCCCGAAGCATCACCGCCGGCCTGCTCGCCCTTGGATTCGCTGCAGACCCGGCCTTTGCCGCGCCGGACGTCTATCGCAATGGCCCGACGCCTGCCGAAACCTGCGCCGATGGTGTCGCCACGCCCGGTGCCGCCTCCCCCGCGCTCAAGCGCGTCTGCGAGGAGGCCATCGGCGAACAGACCCTCAGCCGCAAGGACCGCGCTGCCACGCTCGCCAATTCCGGCATCGTCAGCTTGCGTCTCGGCGACTACGAACCCGCCCTCGCCCGCCTGCAGGAAGCCGCAGAGCTCGGCCCGAAGCACGGCGACATTTCCATCAGCCTGGCAGCCACGCTGATCCGCCTGGGGCGCGCAGATGAAGCGATTGCGGCCCTGTCGGACATCGACGCCGTGTCGCCGGAGAACCGGCATATCGCCTACTACAATCGCGCCCTGGCTTATTGGGCGCTCGAGGATGCGGAAGCGGCCTATCGGGACTTCTATGCCAGCGCCGCCCTCAAGCCGGGCTTCGCGCCCGCCGAAGACGCGCTGGGCCAGTTCCAGGTCGCTTCGGTTGAGTAAAGACCCACCGCATCGGGGCTGTTCGTGCGAGCGCGCAGCAGCCCTGAACGCGATCCATCGCGGGACGTCGTGAAGCAGGGATCAATCCAGGGAATCATTCATTCGCTAAAATCGATCCTCGATCGATTTTTGGCGCAAAGCGCCAACGCAATCGAATGGTGCGGTCGAGAGGACTCGAACCTCCACGGGTTGCCCCACAGCGACCTCAACGCTGCGCGTCTACCAATTCCGCCA
>MDTG01357083.1_pt1 | contig 26332 bp, 22 predicted proteins | sample 811421 | NCBI WGS metagenome assembly MDTG01 (sample SAMN05326645, study PRJNA326480) | marine metagenome | isolation source: seawater | place: Pacific Ocean: South East | collected 2011
AAAAAAATTAATATACATTTAGGTTTATCTCCATGGTACAAGGGAGCCGCAACACACTTTTGGCCATCATATTTTTTAGAACCAGAATATACTGGTATAACAGTGCACGATCTAAGTGATCAAGTTGACTCAGGACCTATAATATATCAAGAAGCAGTTAATTTAAACTTTAACGATGGAATTCATGAAAATGCATGTAGAGTAACAAAAGAATTTAATAAAAAATTTCCAATGATTATGAAAAAAAATATTAAAATTTTATTAAAAAAAAAGAGTATACCGCAACATACAAGTGGAAGAAACTTTACAACGAAATTATGGAAGCCAGAAATGTTAAAATTAGTATATGAATTATTTGAAGATAAGATAAACAAATATTGTATTGAAAACAGATCTATCAAAAAGGTAAAATTAAAATCAATATTTTAATTGTATTTATTAATGAATAATTTTTTTAAAAAAAGAAAAGAAAATATTTTTAAAACTAAAACGTATTTTATTGCTGATATTGCAGCAAACCATGATGGAAATTTAAATAGAGCAAAAAAACTTATACGACTTGCAGCTAAATCAGGAGCTAATGCTGCTAAATTTCAACATTTTAAAGCAGAGACAATCGTTTCAGATTATGGTTTTAAGAAATTAGGTAAATTAACTCATCAGTCAAAATGGAAAAAAAGTGTTTTTCAAGTTTATAAAGATGCGAGTATAAATTTCAAATGGACTTCGGAACTTTCAAAAGAGTGTAAGAAAAATAACATAGATTTTATGACATCACCATATGATCTTGATTATGTGGATAAGGTGGAAAAATACATAGTTGCATATAAAATTGGATCTGGCGATATTACATGGAAAGAAATTATTAAAAAAATTGAAAAAAAAAATAAACCAATTTTTTTAGCTACTGGCGCATCATCTTTACAAGATGTTAAGAATGCTATGAAGATACTGACAAAGAGAAAAAAGGTAGTCTTAATGCAATGTAATACTAATTATACAGATTCAAATGATAATTTTGATTACATTAATATAAATGTACTTAATACTTATAAAAAATTGTTTAAAGATAAAATCATTCTTGGACTTAGTGATCATACCAAGGGTCACGCAACTGTTCTAGGAGCTGTAGCTTTGGGCGCTAGATATATAGAAAAACATTTTACAGATGATAATTCTAGAGAAGGTCCTGATCACTTATTTTCCATGAATCCAAGAACCTGGCTAGATATGGTTATTGAAACAAAAAAACTTGAAAGATCAATTGGAGATGGATTAAAAATAATTGAAAAAAATGAAAAGGATTCTGCCATAGTGCAAAGAAGAGCTGCTTACGCTTCTAAAAATATTCTAAAAGGTGATAAAATAAAAAAGTTGGATGTAGTTTTTTTGCGACCATGTCCTAAAAATTCATTCACTGGTTTTGACGAAGACAAACTTTATGGAAAAAGAGCTAGTAGGAATATTAGAAGAGGAGAATTAATCAATTTTAAATGTCTAACTTAATAGTTTTAATTCCCTCTTATAATGATGCAAAAACTTTAAAACCCATAATATTTAATTGTAAAAAAAAATATAAAATACTAGTAGTTAACGACTGTTCGACTGATGAAACGCAGAGAATATTAAAAAAAAATAAGATATTACATATCTTAAATAAAAGAAATATTGGATACGAAAAATCAATAATTAAAGGATTTAAATATTTAAAAAAAAATAAATTTAAAGAAAAATACATTTTGACAATGGACGCAGATGGTGAGCATCCATTAAATAAAATAGAAGTAATGCACAAAATTATCGAAAAAAAAAATCTGGATTTTATAATTGGTTCAAGAAAAAAACTTAATAGATCATTAGAGCATATTGTTTCAATATTATTTTTAGTTTTTTTCAAATTAAAAGATCCATTATCTGGCTTTAAAATTTATAGGAAAAGTTCAATTTTCAAAGTCCTTAAATCGATAAAAAGTGATAATCTGCTGGTAGACATCATTCTTTTATTTAAAATTAATAAATTTCGAGTTGGATGTTTTGAAATAAATAACTCAAAAAAAACATCTAGAAAATCAGCACTTGGCAATTCTATAAGATTATTTCCAAAATTTTTAAAAATTTTTTTAAGCTTATTTAATTATGTAACTAACAGACATAATTACCTCTGAGGAAAATTTCTTTGAAAAATTAGAAATATTAATCTGTTTTTGAGAAGGTTTTGGTATATCATTTATGCTGAACAGTTTACCAACTCTATATATTTTCTTATTTTTTTTGATAAAATGTTTAATAGCTTCATATTGCATATTGTAGCCAACTGGCTTATTAAAAAGACTTCTATCAAAAACCCCAACTGAATAAAAAGTATCATGCTCTCCGATAAAAAAAAATCCACCTCCAATTAAATTATTTTGTAAATCATTTATCAAAATTAGTAAGCCATTATTATTTTTAATTGCTTCATATTGTAGATGCCATGATTTTTCAGATCGAGTTTTTCTACCTGAAATTTTATAATGCATTTTTTTAAATTTTAACCAAGCACTTTTTAAATTTTGGCTATCTTTATCATAAAATTTGTTAGACCAAATTTCTGAACTTCTTCTTATCAAGTTTCTAGTATTTTGATCAAAAGTTAAAAAAATACTCTCTAAATCTTTATTTAGATTTAATATACATTCATATGATATTTTTTTATTATTTTTCATTTTAATTAATTCTTTTGAAAAAGAATCCAAGATCTCATTTTTATATGAGACTTTAAAACTCAGCATTTTTAAATTAAGATTTTTTTTAATATCAATTATATTTTTAATTATAATCTTATTTAATTTTTGAATTCTTTTATTACTCAAACCATCTATAAATAATGGATTAATTACATCATCCCCAGTAGAGGTGAAATAAGATAAACTTTTTTTTTTTTTAAATATTAACGGGACTAAGCAAATTGGGGCCGCATTATTGAATATCATAAAAGATATATCTTTATAAATTTCATAATTTTTTTTTTCATATTCTATGTTGTAGTCTAAATAAAAGTTTTCATACTCAATGGGAAAGTATTTTTTTTTACCCAATATAGATTTCCATTCATTTTTATTTTTTAATCTAAATTTGATTTCATAACCAGAATTTACAAATATGTTTTTTAAGAAATTTACAATATTTTTTTTACTCATGTTAAAATTTTACATTTTATATAAAAAATATATATAACAAAAAGTGAAAATAAATTATCTATTAAATTTATTAAATATATATATAAAGATTTTAAATGAAAATTGCTTTAATAGGAACAAGCCCAATAATGCTAATACTTGCTTCTATACTTAAAAAAAATAATTTAGTAACAGTTTATGATGAAAAAAAAATCATCGGTGGCGCTTGGGGCTTCCGACAATATAAAAATTATAGTATTGCGCGCCAGACAAATGTTATTGTACCAAATAGATATAAAGAGGATAATGAAAATGTTAACTTTTTAAATAAATATCTTAAGAAAAATTTTAATATTACTATTAAAATAGATAATAAGAAAAATTTTCCTGCCGCTTATAAACCAAAAAGATATTATATCTATAATGTTGAAAGAATTCTAAACATTCACAAAAAATTAAAAATCTGCAAAGAAAAAGTTAAAACAATTAAGTCATTAAAAAATAGGCAAGTTTCAATCAATGGCAAAAATTATGATAAAGTTTACATACCAACCTTCTTAGGACTTAATTTTTTGAATATTAATGGAAAAAAAATATTTACACCCAAAAAAATAATAATAAGCAAACATGTATTTGCAGTATTTAAAAAAAATATCTTTAAGGATTTATCCTATAGTGAAAATTATAATGAGTTTTTTGACAGAGTTCAAATAACTAGAAAAAAATATATTTTTTTTACAGCTAGGATAAGAAAGATACATAAACAAAAAAAAATTATTAATTTATTAAAAAACTCAAATTTATATTCTAAAGATAATGTAATATTTTATGATGTAATGAAGTATAAGAACTATCATAGAGATTTTCATCAAGAAAAGAAATTAAAATTAGCGACAAAAAATACAAACATTGTACAAATTAATACCAGACAGTTTTTAGAAGGTTTTATTGATCTAAAAAAAAAATTTAATTTAATTTAAACTTCTTTTATTTTTTATTACACCTAATCTATATAGATCTAATAATTCAGGGTGAATACCAAATTTTTTTATTTTATGTTTATTATAAATCAAATTAATTTTTTTTATTATTTCAGATCTATATTCATCAAAGTAATTGTGGTCAGTTAATTTCATCCCATGAGAATTCTGCTTATTAAAAATTGAGTTAAAAGATTTCTCAATTGCAGTATTTTTGTCATAGTATGAAATTAGATTTCTTGAAGGTTTAAATATTTTTGGTAAAGCATTCTTATTTTTTTCAATTTGATCAACAAATAATTCAATAATTTTTGGAGAGGAAGTAAAACCATCTCTTTTAGTTCCGTTTAGCATCCAAATTCCTTTAACATTTGTTTCCCCCAGGAGCGGAAATGTATCTGCTGAGGTTGGTCTAAATCCATATCTAATTCCAGCAAAACATGATTTTCCTATTTCAGAACTTATCATATTAGAAGCTTCTTGAATAAGATAACCTACTGAATTGGATCTTGGTTTTTTTTCTGGAACAGATAGTAGATTGCTAGAAGCACCTAAGTATGTGTTTGTAGTTTTAAATGGAATCCAGTGTAAACCACATGCGTTTCCTCTATCCAGAGTTCTTATAACATTTGTAGGCACTTCCTTAGTATTAATTGTTTTATTTCTCTCCAAATTTCTTGATATTTCTATCGCACATCCAGAATTAAAAAATAGTCTTGGAACACTATTTTTAATTTTAGGTATTTTATCTAAAAATTTTTGTGCATACGCTCCATTTGCAAAAACAATATTTCTACATTTAAGTTTTGTTTTGTTTTTTAATGTAACAATCTTGTCATTATTTGTAATTTGTAAGTTGAGCAATATATCATTTATACAATTAACATTTTTTAATTTTGAATTTATAATATCAAGACTTTCCAATACTTGATCACTTCTAATCATGCCATCTTCAATTTTTAGAGATTTTAGGCATCTTGACCAATATTGTGTATACAAACCTTTTATTTTATTTACATTTACTAAATAATTTTTTTTCTTATATTTCTTTTTTTTCAAAAAATTTTTCAAAAAAGTGAATGTATCATCTTCAAATTTTGTCATACTTGCTGAATTAATTATATTAGTTCCCCAAGAAATTTCGATCTTTTTGCCTGACTTATTTTCCAAATCTTTATGATGTCTCTTCCACATCTTTAAAGACTCATACCCTAAATTAAATTTCTCTCTTAATGCAGCGCACTTATCAAAGTCCTTTTCTAGCTCAGCAAAAACATTTAACATTGCGCCTGATGCAAGTGATGCACTACCAAATCTTTCTTTTGGACCTACAACACAAATTTTTATATCTGGTAGTTTTTCTGCTAACTTCCATGCCAAAGACGATCCAAGGATACCATTTCCAACAATAATGAAATCATAAATCATAATTTTAAAATATCATAGTTAACATATTAATAAATTTAATATAGTTATATATATTTAAATGAAAGCTTATAAATATCTCAAGGATATATTTGGAGAGAGTTTTAACAAGGTAAAATACAAAATATTTTTACTACAATTTTTATCTATAGTATTAGAAACTTTAAGTATTGCCATTATTATACCAATAATATCAGGTTTTATTGATCCATCCATTAGTTCAAAAACAATTTTTTTCTTAGAGAAATACTTGAATATTGGATTGGATGCTATTGAGTTATCTTTCTTTTTATATGCAATCTTGATCATATTTATAATCAAGAGTTTACTATTAAGTATAGTAAGTTGGCATCAAATTAAAATTTTAATAGATTTACAAAAAAAATTATCATTAAATTTATTAAATGGATATTTAAGATCAAGTTATGGATTCATATCCAAAAGAAACTCTGCAGTTTATATCAGAAACATTTTTGAAGAGACTGGACAAGCAACAGCTAGATTAACTAATTATATAAATATGATAACTGAAATATTTATATTTTTTGCAATATCATTAATTTTAGTTATCTATGATATAAAAGCGAGCTTAATAATAATTATCTTTTTTCTACTTATCATCGCATTTTATTTTTTTGGCATTAAAAATTATTTAATTAATTTAGGTAATATCAGATTAATAAATGAAAGTTTAAAATTAAAAACATTAAGTGAAATATTCAAAAGTTGGAAAATGATTAAGCTTAGTCAAAAGGAGAGCTTTTTTGTAAACATATACGATAAATATAACTCTTTAAATTTAAATGCGATAAGAAAAAATGCATTTATTTCAACTTTAACAAGATATTGGGCAGAAGTTGTATTAATTCTAGGTGTTATTTTATTTTATAATGTTTTGAACATTCTTGGGGATACAGAAAAGAAAATTTTAGTAAAAATTTCAGTTTTATTTGTTTTATCACTAAGATTATTTCCATCAATAAATAGAATTACAGGATATATACAAAAAATTAAATTCTTGGATGAATCGTTTAAAAAAATAGTTGAAGATATTGAGCAGTTTAAAAATAATAAATTTTTTGAAAAATCGAAAAATAGTCAAAGAGATAATTTGTTTAATTTTAAATCAATATTAAATATAAATAATTTGAATTTTAAATATGATAAAAATGAACAAAAAATAATTGAAAATTTAAAATTAGATATTTCATCCAATGAAATAGTGGGTATTTTTGGCAAAACAGGATCAGGTAAATCTACTTTAGTAGATTTAATTTCTGGCTTTAACAGACCAAACTCAGGAGAAATTAATTTAGGAGATGCAGATATTTATAATGATATAGGGCAATGGCAGCTAAATTTAGGATATGTACCACAAACAATATTTTTAGTAGATGAAAGTATTAAGTTTAATATAGCACTTGAAAGTGATAATTCAAAGATAGATGAATTGAGGTTGAATAAAGCAATAGAAGTCTCTCAACTAAATGAATTTGTAAAAAGTTTAAATTTAAAGAGTGATACTTCAATAGGGGAGGACGGATCAAGACTTTCAGGAGGACAAAAACAAAGAATTGGTATTGCCAGGGCACTTTATAGAGAGCCAAAGATATTGATATTAGATGAGGCAACTTCTGGAATAGATAATACTACAAGAAAAAAATTGTTTAATTCAATTAGAAATAATTATATTGATACTAGGATTATAATAATTTCTCATAATTTAAATGACTATGATTTTTGTGATAAAATTTATGAGATAGTAAATGGAAAGCTAGAAAATTCTGTTAAAAATGTTTAAAAATAAAATCATTCTTATAACTGGTGGTACAGGTTCTTTTGGAAAAGAAATAACAAAAGAATTACTAAAATATTCACCAAAAAAAATTTTAATTTTCTCAAGAGATGAATTTAAACAATATGAAATGCAAAAAGAGTTTGAAAAAAATAATAAAAGTTTGAGATTTTTTATTGGAGACGTGAGAGATGCAAAACGTCTTGAAATGGCTACATACGAAGTAGATTATGTAATACATGCAGCTGCTTTGAAGCAAGTTGATGCAGCAGAATATAATCCTTTTGAAGTGATTAAAACTAATATTAATGGAGCTCAGAACGTTATTGATGCATGTTTAAAGAATAATGTAAAAAAGGTTATAGCTTTATCTACCGACAAAGCGGTCAACCCTATTAATTTGTATGGAGCAACAAAATTAGCTTCTGATAAGTTATTTACTAGCGCTAATAATTTAACAGGTAAAAAGCTAACTCGTTTTTCAGTTGTAAGATATGGCAATGTTCTTGGCTCAAGAGGTTCTGTAGTACCGTTATTTAAAAAATTTATAAAAGAAAAAAAAAAATTTTTACCAATCACTAATTTTAAGGCAACTAGATTTTGGATAACTCTTAATCAAGGTGTCAAATTTGTAATTAATTCTTTTTTTAATATGTCTGGGGGAGAAATATTTATACCAAAGATGCCATCAGTAAAGGTTACCGACCTAGCTAAAGCAATTGGTAGAAATATAAAGTTAGTTGAAACTGGTATGAGACCAGGAGAAAAGGTACATGAAAGTTTGTTTTCTAAAGAAGACTGTGAGTTCATTTTTGAGACAAATAAATTTTATATTATAGAGCCAACGATTAGAAAATTTAAACATATAAAAAGTTTAAGAAATATAAAAAAAAAGAAACTCAACAAATACTTTAGCTATATATCAAATGAAAATAAGTTTTTATCTACAAGCGAAATCAAAAACCTGATTAAGCTTAATGAAAAATAATAAAATTGTATTAGGCACTGCAAATTTTAAAAAAAATTATGGAATAAAAAAAAAAAAATTAAAAAAGTCCGTTAAAAAAAAAATAATTAAATTTTCATTAAAAAATAATATAATTTATTTTGATACAGCGCTGAATTACCAAAATGCATCTGCCTTGCTAGCTGGTATTCTTCCTAAAAATAAAAGAGTAATTACAAAAATAGCTATTCCAAAAAATGTAAAAAATTATTTCGACTATATTATTTATAAAATTAGCAAATCATTAGAAGAGTTTGAAACTAACAAATTTTATGCAGTTTTGTTACACAACAGTGAAAATTTAAAATATTCAAATAAAAGAAAAATTATAGATGCTTTGGACTATCTAAAAAAGATCGGAAAAATTGAAAAGTTTGGATTATCGATATATTCTTTAAAAGAATTGGATAAATTTTATAATTTCTTAAAACCAGAAGTAATCCAAATTCCTTTAAATTTATTTGACCAAAGACTGCTGAAATCTAAATGGTTAAAAATACTTAACAAAAATAAAGTAGAAATTCATGCGAGATCAATTTTTTTGCAAGGAGCATTACTAGAGTCTAAATTACCTTTTAAGGCATCTGAAAATATTTATAAACATTGGATTAAATGGAAAAATTGGCAAATTAAAAATAAAATTAAATCATTTGAAGCTTGCATGCAGTTTATAAATCAACAAAAAGAAATTGATAAAATAGTGTTTGGAGTGGATAATTTGAATCAACTTAAACAAATATTAAATTTTAAAGTTAAAAAAAAATTGAACTTTTCAAGCTTATCTCTTGATAGTGAAGAAATATTGCACCCACAAAATTGGAGTAAACTTTGAGAACTGTATTAATTTTACAAGCGAGAACAGGTTCAGTACGATTTCCAAAAAAGATATTTAGTAAAATCGGAAAAAGAACTCTTTTAGAAATAGAAATTTTAAGACTCAAAAAAATTAAGTTAGTAGACAAAATTGTAATAGCAACAACAAATAAAAAAGAAGATAAAAAAATTTGTGATATTGCCTCAAAATTAAAAGTTGATTTTTTTCAAGGTGATGAAAATAATGTTCTAAAACGATATTACGATGCTGCTAAAAAGTTTAATGCTCATATAATTTTACGTGTAACTGGCGACTGCCCTCTAATAGATTTTAAAATAATAACAAAAAATCTTAAAAAGTTTAAAATTTCAAAATATGATTATTTGTCTAATACTATTAATCCCACATATCCGGACGGTTTAGACTTTGAAATATTTAGTTTTAAAACATTGAGCAAAGCATTTAAATTGGCTAAAAATGATTTTGATAAAGAGCACGTCACTCCATTTATTAAAAGAAATCGAACTTTGTTCAAAATTAAGAATATTGAGCATAAAAAAAATTTATCAGATATCAGATTAACTATAGATTATAGAAAAGATTTAAATGTAATAAAAAAAGTTTTTAAAGCTTATAATAATAACAATTATATCACATTAGAAAGTATTGAAAAAATTATTAATAGTAGTAAAGAAATTTTTATGGGTAATAATAATTTTATTAGAGATGAGACAAAATACAAATCAAAAGGTCAAAAACTATGGCAGGTAGCAAAGAAAATTATCCCTGGTGGTAATATGTTGTTATCAAAAAGACCAGAAATGTTTTTGCCTGATGTTTGGCCAACTTATTACTCAAAAGCTAGTGGTTGTTATGTTTGGGATTTGAATAATAATAAATTTATTGATTTCTGTTTAATGGGTGTTGGTACTAATTTGTTGGGGTATTCAAATAAAAAAATCAATAATTTTGTGATCAAAAATATTAAAGATAGCAATGTATCAACTTTGAATTCAAAAAATGATGTAATTCTTGCCAAAAAATTGTTGAACATTCATCCTTGGGCAGAAAAAATTAAATTTGCAAAAACAGGTGGTGAGGCTAATTCAATAGCAGTAAGAATAGCAAGGTCATTTACTAAAACAGAAAAAATAGCATTTAGTGGATATCATGGTTGGCATGATTGGTATTTGGCATCAAATTTACAAAGCAGAAAAAATTTAAATAATCATCTTTTAAAAAACCTACAGCCATCAGGAGTTCCAAATTCTTTAAGAAATACGTCTTTTCCATTCGAATTTAATAATTTTGAGTCCTTAAAAAAACTAATTGTAAAGGAAAAAATTAAAATAATTAAAATGGAAATATCTAGATATGAAAAACCAAAAATCAAATTTTTAAAAGATGTAAGAAAATTTTGTGATACAAAAAAAATTATATTAATTTTTGATGAGTGTACTTCTGGATTTAGAACTCAATTTGGAGGTTTGCATTTAAAATATAATATCAAACCAGATTTAGCTATTTTTGGCAAGGCTTTAGGGAATGGTTTTCCCATTACAGCAGTTGTTGGAAAAGGAAAGATCATGGATAGTGCGCAAGACACATTTATAAGTAGTACTTTTTGGACAGAAAATATAGGTACTGCTGCAGCAATAAAGACGTTAGAAATAATGAAAAAAACAAAAAGTTGGCTAATTATACAAAAAAAAGAAAAATATATATCAAAAGCTATTACAAACCTGTCCAAAAAAAATAATTTAAAGACGTCTATTTCATGCTTAAACGGCATAATCAAATTTGATATTAAATCAAAAATTGAAAATAATTATAAGACTTTTATAACTCAAGAGATGTTAAAAAAAAGAATACTTGCAACTAATTTAATATATGTTTCAACATCACATTCGGAAAAAATTATTAAAAAATATTTATTGAATTTAAATAGTATTTTCAAAAAAATAAGACTCATCGAAAAAGAAAAAAAACCAATTTCATTATTTTTAAATTCTGATGAGGCCCACAATGAGTATAGAAAAATTTACTAAAAAATGTAATGCAATATCATTTTATAATTGAAAACTTAGAAAGTTATTATTTTGTTAAAACAAAATATACTTCAAAAAATATATGCTTCTGGACTACAAATGAGGAGATAATACAAAGACTAACCAGTACAGAGAAAATAAGTCATCTAGAAAGATTCGCCAAACAACATGATATAAATAATATTGGAAAAGCTTGTTATTTATTTCAAGAAAAAATTTGTTATGAAATAAATAAAAAATTTAAATTTGATAAAAATATTAACTATGGAGAAATATTTTCAAATTCTATTTATAGAAATTTTTTTATATTAAACTATAAATGTTTTTTAATTAAAAATTTATTGAAGAAATTTCATAATAAAAATATAAAACTTTTTTGTGTTGGAAATGCAGAAATAAAAAATAATAAAATATTAGATATTAATTTTGACAGGTTTGACAACATTTTTTCAATTCTTTCTAAACATATAGACGATGTAAATATTGAAAATTTACACTATCAAATTGACGAAAAAAAATTAGACATTATAAAATATGAAGCAGAAAATAGAAGATTATCGATTATAGAGAAATATTTGTCTATTACGGATAATACATTTAGTTCGTTCTGTTACAAAATTTACCATAAGATTTATTACGTTTTAAAATTAGAAAAGATTAATTTTTTTAAAAAACGAATATATATTTTTGGCTATAATGATACTATTTCACATCTTTTTTTAAAACTTTTAATAAGAGGAAATTTTATAAATTTTCTCAATAAACCTCAAAACATAAGGTTTAATGAGAAAAACCTAGACCTTTCAATATATAAATTTATAAGCGAGACCTCTGGAAGCATAATATCAAATCATTTAAAAATTTTTGGTATAGAGAACGATAAATTTCAAATTGCGTGTGTAAAAATCTTTTCAAAAAGAATTTCTAGCACAATTACGAATTTACAAAATAATTTAACTATTATTGACAAATATTATAGTAATTTGGTTTCAAAAATTAAAGACAACTCAATTATTTTGTCTAACGGATTTTTTAGCTCGAATGATATTTTGTTATTTTATTATTTAAAAAAAAAAAATTCTAAGATTATTTCATTTGATCACGGAATTTCTATGGGAATGAGTAAATATAGAGATTTCTTTGATAGATTTTACGGTACAAAACACGGAGATGTAGGTATTTATTCAAATAATTTTGCACTAAATACCTCAAAAAAATATGCTCCAAAACAAAAATCTATAGTTGTAGGACCTGCGCCTCAAATTGGTGTAAAAGTGAACTTAAACAAATTAATTGTAAAATCCTATTTTAAAATAGAAAAAAATAGAAAAGTTGTCATTATTGTTGCAAAACTTGCAAGAAATAATCTATTCATATCACCTTATCAGGCTAATGATTATAAATTTTACAAAATAACAAAAAAAATTTGTGAAATTGTATGTAAAGAAAAAAAAGATCACATAGTAATTTTAAAATTATATCCTGGATCAAGGTATGTTGATGAATATGAATTTGAAGATTTAAAAAAATATAAAAATTTGAAAATAATAAAAAATTTCGACTTTAGGTGGTTGAGATTGATTGGAGATATTATTATAACTACTAGTACGGAAAGTACTTTGGGCCAGATATTAGAGAATAAGTCTAGTAATTACTTTAGAAAACTGAATACCAATCCAAATTATTTTGATAAACTTTTAAAGAAAGGCTCAATTTTTACAAACATGAAAAATTTATATATTTTAGATAAAGAAATGTTGTTAGGAAAAAGAGATTATAATCAAATCATAAAAGAGATAAATTAAATATCCTTCCTTACTCTTTTTAATATTCCTTTTAAAAATAAAAAATTTGCGATCTTTGTTCTTATATATTTAAACATTCCCACATAATTATTTAATGGCATATAAAAATCTGGATGTTCTGAGTCATATATTTTATTTTTATCTGAAATAGATGTTTTGAGAAGATTTAGAATAATTCTATTGCTACCGGTAATATGAATACAGCCTTCCCATAAATCTTCTTCTTCTCTTAATAATTGGTCTAAAAATATCTTACATCCAGATCTAGCTTTAACAATATGTTTAATTTTTCTATTATCATTTGTTGATATAGTAACAAGGATATTTTTTTCATACGGATTTACGACAGCAACCGTATCCGATATATTTTTCTTCTTATCAATTAATATATTGGGGCTAGTGAATACAAATGTGTCAAAAAATTTATACTGACTAATTATATTTGGATGACCATACTTTAATACAAGTTCTGTTAAATACGTTTTTGAACTTTTACTATGAAAAAACAGGTAAGCAATATGAAGCCCCCTATTGGAAAAAATTTGTTCATTTGACTTTGAATAAACGTCTATTTCTATGAATGCTAATTCATCCTCTTTAACATAATCAGGGCATTCAGTTGTATATGTAATAAGGTTAATATTCTCATCATGAACATTCATCTCGATTTTTTTTTCTTTTATAATCTTGCTATTATAAAATGTTTTAAAATGTAAGATTATTTGTGAGTCAAAATTTTGTATTCCTATATTTGCAAGTATTGATTGTTTATAAACTCTTATTTCAGCTGTATAAGTTGACGGTAGCGATGCAACGTTTGTAAATAAAAAAGAAGAATATCTAGACATTTATCTCAGATATTACTAATTTTTTTGTTTAATTTTGTGGATCTTTGTGCAAATTGGTGAGGGTCAATGTGATCTACAGATATCATGTCATAGTTATTGACTGAATACAAAATATTAATTAATCCGGTAACGAGTAAAGACTGGATTCTAACACATCTTACTATAGTTTTGTTTCTTGCTCCATTCAGATCCTTTGGTAATTCGATCATTCTAGTTTTTCTCGATCCTACTTCAAATTCATTTATCAAAATATTATCTTCGTTGAAAATTTTAATTTTATTATTTTTTTTATTTAAATTAGAAATTAGCAAGTATACTTTTTCGTCAATATTTGCATTGCAAATATATTCTACAAAAAGTTCTTTTATCGTTTGAGGACTGCTCGAATGTAATTGTGAGATAGACTCCTTACTTACTAAATTGAGATGAACTCTTTTTGTGCCTTGTAAACCTTTTTTTTGGAATTTTGCAAAAATTTCAGCGTATCCAAAAACAAAATTATTATTAGGTTTAGGAATTTTTAGTCTTAATAATTTGTTTGGTTCAATTATTGTATTGAATTTCCAATGTAAATTTCCTTCAGAATCATAAACAGTGCCATAAATTTTTTTTTTTTCTGTAACTGATTTTTCAAATGGATAACTAAAGTTCCCATTTACAATATATGTGTCAATTTTTTCAGATACCACTACAGGAATAAAAAATTTATACTCTATCAGCTTTTCTGGAAGTATTAAGTCAATTAAATTATATACCTTTTCTTTTAAATTAATTTTAGATTTAAATTTTATACTTTTTTTTCCAAAATTATAACGTTTAGTTTTATCAAAATTTTTTTGTAAATAATGATAAAATGTTTCACAATCAGGCAAACATGAAGTACATCGATTTCCTAAATTATTTTCTTTTATAAAAGCTTCAAATCTTGGAGGTTCATTTTTTAATTCTTCATAAATTTTTCTATAACTAACTTCATTGCACTGACATAAAAATGAATCTTTTTCAATTTTCTCTAAAACTTCTTTCATATTAAGGACTATTAATGTATCTTTTATATTAAACTAATTTTAAATAAAAAAAAGTGAATAAGTTTAAGGAAAAAATTGAAAATCATATTAAAGTAAAAAAAAGCCTTTTAAATCTAAATAAAGAAATAAATAAGTCAATTAAAGAAATATCAAATTCAATAAGAAAAGGTGGCAAAGTAATGTTTTGTGGCAACGGAGGTTCTGCCGCGGATGCACAACATTTGACAGCAGAACTTATTGTAAGATTAAATATAAAAAAAAGAAAAGCTCTTCCAGCAATGACTTTGGCATTAGACACTTCTACAATCACTGCATGTGCGAACGATTTTGATTATAAATATATTTTTTCAAGAGCATTAGAAGGCCTTGGTAATAAAAAAGATATATTAGTGGTAATTTCCACAAGTGGAAACTCAGAAAATATTGTAGAAGTATTAAAAATGGCAAAAAAAATGAAAATTTACACTATAGGTTTTTTTGGAAATAATGGAGGCAAGTGCAAGAAAATTTGTAATACCAATTTGATTGTTAACAGCAAATCAGTCGAAACAATCCAAGAATGTCATATATTTCTTGGACACTATATATTGAGTAATGTAGAGCAGAATATATCTAAATAAAACTATTTCAAATAAGGTGTTTTAATAGTGAGAAAAAAATTTATATATATTGATGAAGCTTACGGGTGGAGAAAAACTTGCTATAAAAATGAGACTTTATGGATTAAAGGTATAATTTATAATTATAATGACATATCTATATTACATAAACTTTCCAAAATTAAATCAAATTTAATTAAAAAATTTATAAATTCTATTGATGGTCACTTCGCAATAATTTTTGAGTCAAGAAATAAAATATTATCTTTTGTTGATCAAATTTCTTCCATACCAATTTTTTATTATTTTAAAGATCAAAAATTTTTAATTTCTGCTTATCCATCAATGATTAGCAATCGATTTAAAAAATCGCTTAATAATAATCAGGTTTTATCAATGTCAATGGCTAGCTATACTATAGGAGACGAGACAATATATAAGAATTTATTTTCAATCAAAGCAGGAACTTTTGTAGTTTATACAAAAAAAACAAATTTATTTAATAAAAAAGATTATCATAAATACGATTGTTGGAAAATATCAAAAGAACAAAATTTTTTAAAAAAGAAAAAACAATTATCAAAACTCAATATAAGTGTGATTAAAAAAATTTATAATTACTCTTTAAAAAAAAATAAATCTATTGCAATACCATTGAGTGCTGGTTTTGACTCTAGATTTGTTGCTAGTACTTTAAAGACCTTAGGTGCTAAAAATGTATTTTGTTTTTCCTATGGTTATAAAGACAATTTTGAGTCAAAAGCATCCAAAAAAATAGCTAAAAAACTAGATTTTGATTGGCAATTTATCGAATTAGATAATCAAAAAATATATGAAATGTATAGATCAAAAAAATTTAAAAAATTTAGAAAAGTTTTTGATACTTTTAATTGTGTGTCAGATCTAACCGAATTTTATGCAATTAATGAACTATACAAAAACAAAAAATTAATTAATTGTATTATTGTAAATGGTAATAGTGGAGATTTTATTACCGGAGGTCATATACTAGAATATAAAATCTTCAAAAATTTAGATAAAACGTATGAAAGTTTAATATCTGTGTTTTTGAATAAACATTTTCGACTATGGCAATTTCTTGCAAATAATAAAAATGATCAAATAATAAATAAATTGTTAAAAAAAGAGATTAAAAATAATATTAACTTGAAGAAAATTACAAGAGATAATTCTCATTCTTTCATTGAATATCTAGAATATTATAACAGGCAAGCAAAACATCTAAGCTCCAAACAAAGAACATATGAATTTTTTAATTGTGAATGGGCTTTGCCCATGTGGGATAAAGATTACATAGAATTTTGGAGAAAAATCAATAGAGAGTCTAAATTAGGACAAAAGCTATACTTCCAAACTTTAATTAATAATAATTTAAGTGGTATTTGGGAAGGTAAGTGGATAACTTATAAAGATATTGCAAAAACAACTCCTATATTGTTTAGATTTTTTTTAAGACCGATTATAAAAGCTTTGTTTATTTTTAAAGGTAAATCAGCATGGCATTTATTTGAAAAAAAATATCTGCTTTACTTTACAGACATATTATGTGGTATGGGAATAAAAAAATATAATGACTTAATCTTTGATAATAGAGGTTTTAGAAATTCCTTATCTTTTCATACTGAAGATTATTTACTTAATAAAAAAATTGAAATAAATAAGATAAATCTAAATATTAAATGAAAAAAAAAATCGTCTTAATTGGATGTGGAAAAATTTTCTCTAAACATGTTTCAGCAATTTATAAAAATAAAAAAAAATTTAAGCTTGTAGGTATATGTGATGAAAATAAAAAAAAATTAGATAATATTAATATTAATGTAAAAAAATTTTTAAGCTTAAATCAACTTATAAATAGCAAATTAGACTTTGATATAGCAACTATTTGTTCACCTAGCGGTTTACATAAAAACCAAGCAATTAAAATGTTAAAACACAAAAAACATGTTCTTGTTGAAAAACCTATGGCATTGACAAGCTCTGACTGCAATAAAATGATTCTAGAAAGTAAGAAAAATAAAAAAGAACTTTTTGTGTGTTTGCAAAATAGATTTAACCCAACAATTATTGAGTTAAAAAAAATTTTATTAAAAAAGAAATTAGGAAAAATTTATATGATAAATTGTAATATTTTTTGGCATAGGTCTCAAAAATACTACGATCAAGATAATTGGAGAGGAACAAAAAATTTAGACGGTGGTGCTTTAATGAATCAGTCAATCCACTTTATTGATTTATTGATGTGGTTATTTGGTGAAACTGTAACAAGCCAAGTTTTAAGAGCAAAATTAGGTAGAAATATAGAAACTGAAGATTCAGCTATTATAAATATATTGTTTAAAAAAAATATCTTGTGCTCAGTGTCAGCAACTATACTTACTAATGATAAAAATTATGAGGGATCTATAACTGTTTTAGGAGAAAAAGGAAAAATTAAAATTGGAGGTATTTCTTTAAATAAAATAATTGATTGGAACATTAACAACAAAGAAATGTCAATTAAACAAAAAAAAAAAATCTACCTTGAAAATAAAAATACTTATAAATCTGGTCATCAATACATTTATAATGAAATCTCAAAATATTTAGATAAAAAAAAATCAAATGTTATTAAAGGATTACAAGGCGCTAAATCTGTATACTTTATTGATAATATTTATAAGAAAAATAAACTTATAAGATGATAAATTACAAAGTTTGTGTTTTTGCCTATTCATTTAGTCATAAAAAATCTTATGAATTTATAAATATATTAATAAAGGAAAAATTAATTGATTGTGTAATTGCTGCTCCTAAAAAAAAAATAAATATAAAATCAAATTGGACACCAACAAAAAAAATTTTTTTTTCAAAGACTATTTTTGATATAAAAAAATTATGTAAACAAAATAAAATAAATTATTATGAAATTAGACATGAAAATCACTCAAAAATACGCAAATTATGCAATAAATTAAAATTAAATTTGGGTCTAATATCTGGGGCAAGAATATTAAAAGAGGAAATAATTAAACTTTTTAAATATGGAATTATTAATATGCATCCAGGAAAAATTCCTCAAACTAGTGGATTAGATAGTTTTTTTTGGATGATAGAAAAAAATATTGATCCTTATGTCACAGCTCATCTTATTGATAAATATGTGGATCGTGGAAGAATAATTCATGAGACAAAAATATTAGTAAAGAAATATGATGAATTTTTTTCTTTAAAAAATAGAATATATAGTGGTGAAAAAAATTTATTAATTAAAATTATTAAAACTTTAAAAAATAAAAAAAAAAATTAAATCAAAAAAGATTATCAAATATTTAAAAAATGAACAATTAACAACAAAAGAAAAAAAAGAAATATATGAAAATAAATTTTTACAATTTAAAAAACAAAGAACATAAATTTAGAAGAAAACTATTATCTAGGTTAGAAAAAACAATTATCAAAGGCCAATTTATAATGGGTAAAGAAGTAATTGAGTTAGAAGAAAAGTTGAAAAAAATAACAGGTTCAAATTATTGTATTTCTACATCATCTGGGACAGATGCTTTATTAATATCTTTAATGGCAATAGGAGTTAAAAAGGGAGATGAAGTAATATCATCGCCTTTTACATTTGTATCAACTATAGAAGTAATTAAACTTTTGGGTGCAAAGCCGGTATTTGTAGATATTAATAATAAAACTTTTAATTTAGATGAGAATTTAATTGAAAAAAAAATATCAAAAAGAACAAAGGCAATTATAGCAGTAAGTTTATTTGGTCAATCCCCAGATTTTGCTAAGATTAACAAAATTGCAAAGAAAAAAAAAATATTTGTAATTGAAGATGCGGCTCAAAGTTTTGGTTCCAAACAAAGAAATAAGAATTCTTGTAATTTATCTTCTATAGGTTGTACAAGTTTCTTTCCAACAAAAACACTGGGTGGGTATGGAGACTCAGGTGCATGTTTTACAAATAATAAAATATTAGCTGAAAGAATGAAAGAAATTAGAAGTCATGGACAAAAAAAAAAATATTTCTATGATACTATCGGTTTGAATGCAAGGCTGGATACTTTACAAGCTAGTATTTTAATCGAAAAATTAAAAATTTTTAATAAGGAAATTAAATTAAGAAACAAAGTTGCTCAAAATTATAATCATTTAATTGCTAGGTTTAAAAAAGAAATTAAATCGCCATTTATTGAAAAATTTAATTATTCTGTTTATTCTCAATATTCAATATTATTGGATAAAAGAGAGCAAACTATTAAAAACTTTAAAATGAAAAAAATTCCATTCGCAATTTATTATCCCAAACCAATTTATTATTTTAAGCCTTATAAAAAATATAAATCTTATTGCCCTAATTGTGAATATGTATGTAACAAAATAATTAGTATTCCAATGAATCCCTATCTTAAAATTTCAGAACAAAAAAAAATTATTCAAAATATCCTTGTTTAAATGATTAATGTAATTCATCTTGATACAGAAGGGGGGTGGGGAGGCTCTTCTATTAGTTTATTTAAAATCATAAGTTCAATGAATAAAAATAATTTTAAGTCAATAGTTGTTTGTAGAAAGAAAGGTCCAATAATAAAAAAATATAATTCGAATAAAATTGAAGTAGAAAAAAATTATAATTTATATTCATTTTCTGCCAAACCTTCCATTAATAATTTTAAATTATTCATAACGACCATTCCTCAATTTTTATTTTTTTTTAGTGGAATTAGAAAACTTTTTAAAATTATCAAAAAAAATAAAATAGACGTCATACATCTGAATTTTGAGGGCTTTTTTTTAGTTGGTTTTATTTTAAAAATATTTCTATCTCTGCCAATTGTTGTACACTATAGAAGTACAATACCATTAGATAGTTTTGCGCATAAAATTATTTCATATATTATTGTAAAATATGTTGCGAATTATATTATTTTTATAAGTAAAACTGAAAAAAAAAAATTTTTTAAAATATACCCTAATTTAAAAAAAACAAAAAACGAAGTTATTTATAATATTTCAAGTATTAAGCCATTAAAGAATAAATTACAAAAAATTGGTGATTTAGTTTTTATTGGAAATCTGAGTTATTGGAAGGGAGTCGATAAATTAATTCCTTTAGCAAAAAAACTTCAAGATGAAAGAATGAATTTAAAAATAAAATTGTATGGAGATACTAGAGGTGAGGGTAAATTTAAAAAAAAATTGATTGAAAAACTAAATAAATCAAAATTAAAAAATATAAAATTAATGGGAAGAATTAATAATCCAGAAAAAATAATTAAAAATGCATTTTTAGTTTTGAGACCTAGCAGGCATAATGATCCATGGGGCAGAGATGTTATTGATGCTTGTTCATCCGGCGTTCCAATTATTAGCACTGGAAATTTGAATGACATAATTATTAATAAATATAATAGTTTTTACGTTAAAAATTTTAATGTTGATAGAGTTTTTTACTTAATAACAGAATTATTACATAATAGAAAAATGTATAATTTTTTTAAAAAAAATCTTATTAAACAAAGTAAACTTATTTTAAACACTAAATTAAATATTAATAAATTTCAAAATATATTAGCGAGTGTAAGCAAGAAAGCAATTTAGTATAATGAAAAAAATACTATTTATACTACCTACGCTTCATGGGGGTGGAGCAGAAAAAGTAATCTCAACTTTGTTTACCAACTTTAATAAAAAAAAATATTTGACTAAACTTTTAATATTTGATGGATCAAAAAGAAAATATCTAACTTCATATGATAAAAGAAAAAATGTTATTGACTTAAAAAAAAAGAAAATAACTTATGGATCATTTAAATTTTTTCAGGTTATCAGAAAAATACAGCCTGATGTAATTATAAGCACTGTAAGTCATTTAAATTTATTTTTATCTATTTTGAAAATATTTTTTCCAATAAAAACCAAACTTATATTAAGAGAGAGTAATTTTATTTCATACAATCTTAAAGACCAATCAAACAGTTTCTTAATGAAAATCTTTTATAAAATATTTTATAATTCTTGTAATATCTGTTTAGTTTTTTCTAAAAAACATAAAATAGACGTGCTTCAAAGCACAAATATAAATAAAGATAAAATAAAAATTGTTGAAAATCCTATTAATATTGAAGAAATTAATTATTTATCAAAAAAAAAAATTAAAAAAAAATATATTAAGTTTTTCCCAACCAATACTAAAAAATTTTTAATTTTGGGATCCTTATCTTATCAAAAAGGAATTGATATTATTTTGAATTCATTAAAGTTTTGTAAGAAAAATTTTATTATTAATATAATTGGAAAAGGTTCTGATTATAACAATCTGAAAAATATAATTAGAAAAGAAAAGTTAGAAAAAAAAGTAAATTTAATTCCATTTCAAAATAATCCTTTTCCATATATTAAGTCATCAGACTCACTACTTTTCCCATCAAGATTTGAAGGAATGTCAAATGTTATATTGGAAACTTTAACAATAGGAAAACCAATCTATTATTTTAATAATCCTGGTGCTTCTACAGATCTACTTAAAAAATTTAAAAACAATTTTATTTTGAAGTCACAATCACCACAATATATCAGTAAAGTAATTGATAATGTTAAGTTAAATAAAATTAAAAATTATAAAAAACTTAAAAAATATGATTTGAAAAATATATTAACCCAATACGAAAAAATTATCGATGATTTATTTTAGAAAAAATTTTTTTAAAAATTTAATTTTAGAAATTTATATTAATTATAATTTATTGAAAATTTTAGTTAATAAATTATTTAGTCTCTATAAGTTAAAAAAAAAAATAAGAGTTTCATATGGTGGGTCCTTGAAAGGAAATGTAGGCGGAACCCTCGTAAAAATAAATAGATTAAATGAAGTTTTTAAAAATAATAATTTTAATTTTAATTGTGTTTATCTCTTAAGTAATTCTGTTTATCTCAATAAATTTTCATTAAAAATGCTTAAAAATTCCAAAATACCAATAATTCATAATCAAAATGGAGTATTTTATCGAGGTTGGTATGGAGATGGTTGGCAAGAAAAAAATAAAAAAATGGAAAGTCAGTATAGGTTAGCTGATTATGTCTTTTATCAAAGTAAATTTTCCAAATATTGTGCAGAAAAATTTTTGTGCAAACGAGAGGGTCCGAGTGAAATTTTATATAATGCTGTAGATAATAACTTTTTTTGTAAACACAAAAAAAAAGAATTGGGAACAGAGTTAAAAATTTTAGTTACAGGCAAATATCAAAATCATCTTTATTACAGTTTAGAATTTGCCATTGAAACATTAAATCATTTAATTAAAAACAACATTAATGCTCGTATAAATTTTGCTGGATATTACGACAATAATGTTAGAAATAAAGCTATACTGCTGGCTAAGAATTATAATATCCAAAATAAAATTAATTTTTTAGGGACTTATACTCAAAAAAATGCAGATTTAATCTACAATTCTGCAGATATTTATTTTTATTTTGTTCATCAATCTAATTGTCCCAACAGTGTAATCGAAGCAATGTCATGTGGTTTACCAGTTTTATGTGGTAATACTGGAGGTTTACCAGAGATAGTTGATAATTTATCTGGCATTTGTTTAAAAACTGAGAAAAGCTGGGATCAACCATTTGTTCCTAAATTAGAGGATGCATTAATTGGTGTTCAAAAAATCATAGATAAATATAATGATTATTCAAATAATTCTATTAATAAAGCTGTAAAAGATCATAATATAAATAACTGGATAAAAAAACACGAGAAAATATTTAAAAAGTTCATATGAAAATATTAGTTACTGGTTGTGCTGGATTTATTGGTTTTCATGTCTCAAAAAAATTAGTAGAAAAAGGATATCACGTAATTGGTATTGACTCACTTAATAAATACTATGACAAGAACATTAAATTAGAGAGACTAAAAATATTAAGAAAAAATAAAAAAAAATTTTTATTTAAAAAATTAAAAATGGAAAATTTTAATTTATTAAATAAAGTTTTTAAAAAGTATAAGATTAAAAAAGTTATTAATTTAGCTGCTCAGGCTGGAGTGAGATATAGTATCAAAAATCCTAGAGCGTATTTGGATAGTAATTTAATTGGATTTTTTAATATACTTGAATGCAGTAAAATAAATAAAATACAGCATTTAATATATGCTAGTACAAGCAGTGTCTATGGCAATAATTCAGAATTGCCATTTAGAGAGAATAAACATGCAGATCATCCAATTCAATTTTATGCTGCAACAAAAAGATCAAATGAATTAATGGCTCATAGTTACAGCTCTCTTTATAATTTACCAACTACAGGTTTGAGATTTTTTACAGTTTATGGTCCCTGGGGAAGGCCAGATATGGCATTATTTATTTTTACTAAAAAAATTTTAGAGGGAAAAAAAATTGACTTATTCAACTATGGTAAACATATAAGAGATTTTACTTATGTAGATGACATAGTAGAACCAATTATAAGATTGACTGAAATGTCTCCACCTAAAAAAAAGAAGATTTCTGTAACAGATCCTTCTGAAAGTATGGCACCATTTAGAATTTATAATATTGGCAATAATAACCCAAAAAAATTGATAGAATTTGTAAAGGCCATTGAAACAAAACTAAATAAAAAAGCAAAAATTAATTATAAACCACTTCAAAAAGGTGACGTTTACGAAACATACGCATATGTTAAAAAACTTTCTAATGATACTAAATATAATTCTAAAACTGATATAAAAATTGGAATTGGAAAGTTTATAGATTGGTTTAAGGATTATTATAAATGTTAAAGAATTTTTTAATCACTGGAGGCTCAGGTTTTATTGGATCCCACTTTATTGAATTATTATTAAAAAAAAATAAAAATGTCATTAATATAGATATAAAAAAACATACTTATAATTTGAAAAATAAAAATTATATTTTTAAAAAAGGCAACATTTGTGATTTTAAATTCTTAAATAAAAATATTAATCGTAGAATAGATTGTATAGTGAACTTTGCAGCACAAACACACGTCGATAGATCAATAGACTTTCCGAAAGATTTTGTTAAAAATAATATCTTAGGTACTTTCAACTTACTTGAAATTATAAGAAAAAAAAAAATAAATACTATTTTTGTTCAAATTTCAACTGATGAGGTTTTTGGTAGTTTAAAAAAAAATCAAAAAAGTTTTAATGAAAATAGTCAAATTAAACCAAATAGCCCATATTCTGCCTCAAAGGCGAGTGCTGATAATTTAGTCCGGTCTTATAATAAAACTTTTAATTTAAAAACAATAATTACACATTCTTCAAATAATTTTGGAGAAAATCAATATCCAGAAAAATTAATTCCATTAGCTGTGATGCAATTATTGCAGGGTAAGCAAGTACCAGTTTATGGAAATGGAAGAAATATAAGAGATTGGATGTATGTAAAAGATAATTGCAAATGTATTTTTGAATTAATAAATAAATCCAAATTTGGAGAAAGTTACTTGGTAGGTTCCAAAAATGAAATTACAAACCTTGAACTTGTAAAAAAAATAATAAAAATATTTAAAAAAAAATCAAATTTTAAATTATTAAATAAAGGGTTTCATTTTGTTAAGGATAGGAAGGGACATGATTTTAGATATTCGATAGATAATAAAAAAATAAAAAAAATTACAAAAATGAATTTTTCAGATTTTGATAAAAAACTTGAGGAAACAGTAATACATTATATTAATAATTTTAAATATTACAAAAAAGAACTAAACAAAAAGTGGCTAAAAGAAAAAATTAAAAATTATTGACTTAACTAAAATTATTAAACGTGTTCAAAATTATTTTATCCAATTTAGATCTCAGTTCACGAAAAAAACTTATACTTTTAATTTTATCAAATTTAATAATTGGTATTTTAGAAATGATAAGTTTTAGCTCAATTTATATTTATATTAAATTTATTTTATTTGATGAGTTAATATTTGAAGAAAGTTTAGTTAATTTTTTTCCTACATTTTTTGAACTTACTAAGTTTAATCAAATAATTCTTTTAAGCATAATAATCTTTTGCCTTTTTTTATTTAAAAATTTATTTTTACTAGGTTTGTTGAGAATAGAGGCTAAAATAACTGAAAAAATATTTTTAAGTTTAAAACAAAGAATTTCTAAAATTTTTTTTAAAATTCCATTTCAAATGCTTTCAACTCAGTATAGCACGGACGAAATAATAAATATCTTCATGAAAGATACTGAGAAATATAGATTTACTTTAACTGAATTTGTAAAAATATCTAGAGAAGCAATAATCGTTGGATGTTTAATTTTATTAATTTTTATTCAAAGTTATGTTTTATCTTTATTTTCAATATTATTTTTTTTAATAATTTCTTCATTAGTTATTTTTTATTTTAAACCAATTATTAAAAAACTAGGTACAAAACTAAGAGAAACAGATGGATTGTTAATTAAGAAATCATTAAATATTTTTCTATCGATTAAGATAATAAAACTTTTTAGAAAGGAATTTTTTTTTCAAAAGAATTTAACAAATTCCTTAATAGAATTTGAAAAAATAAACAAAAAATTTTATATTATTTCTTATCAACCAAAATTATTTTTTGAAATAACAACAGTATTCTTAATTTTGATGATGATAATATTTTTAAGTTTCTTTAATAGCAATATAAACGAATTAATTCCTCTTGTTACTTTGATAGCTGCAACTTTTATAAGGATGATGCCATCTTTTTCTTTAATTTCAAGTTCTCTTAACGCAATCAAATATAATGAACCTTCAACAAAAAAATTAAACGAAAACATTAATTTTTTAAAAACCTTTGATAAAACTGAA
>MDTG01013202.1_pt1 | contig 26330 bp, 25 predicted proteins | sample 811421 | NCBI WGS metagenome assembly MDTG01 (sample SAMN05326645, study PRJNA326480) | marine metagenome | isolation source: seawater | place: Pacific Ocean: South East | collected 2011
ATTTGAATATTTTTAAAAAATACTCAAAAAAACAAACAATAAAGTAATGTCTAAAAGAATAACTATTCGTTTAAGCTATTCTTTATAGGATGGTTTATTTTTTTAAATGTATTATATTTAATTTATATAAAAATTAAACTATTTATTTGTCATAGGAAAAAATAGTTCAAAATCTTTTTTTATATGACAAAGTGTTTCATGATTTGCTAGTTTAAAACCTTTATATTCAAGTGCTGAAATAACAACAGCTTTTGAATATGAAAGTACTTTTTCATCTTCTAAGTATTCATTTATATCCATCCATCTAGCTTCAAGAATCTCTTTTGTATCTTCAATATTTATTTCGCTTGATTTTGCATTTGCAATACATAATATATATAAGTTTGATTTGTGAAATTGATGAGGATAAAAGTGGCCTAAAGAAATAATTGAGTCAAATTCTACATCAATTCCTGTTTCTTCTTTAACTTCTCGTACAACTGCAGATGAAATCATTTCTCCATTATCTATATGACCACCTGGAAGTTTAAAACCTAGATTTGACACTCTTTCTTTTATTACTAATAATTGATTCGCTTCATTTATTACAACAGCACCCACACCTAAAGTATGATTAGCAGCTGTTGGAATTATTGCACCTTTTATTAATCTTTTAACTACTAAAACATATTTTTCATCACAAGAGTGAAAGAAAAAGCCTTTTTTTGTAGCAATTGGAATAAAATCTGAACGCTTTATATCAATATATATCCAGATTACATTTCTTCTATCTTGCGTATTTTCTATTAAATAATCTAAGTTTATCTCAAACTCTTCTTTAGAATTTGGAAGAGAGGATTGTTCTATTGTTATTCCATTATATGGGTCTAAAATTGTATTAAAACAACCTATTTTTTCTACACTTGTATTATTCATTTTTTACCCTTATTGTTGATAATTTTAAATACTATCTAATATACAATTAAATCTATCAAAGAATAAGCAATTATAAGCATAATAATACCAATAGAAATATCTAAAATCTTCCAAGTAATAGCTTTTTTAAATAAAGGAATTAATAACCTTGCCCCATAACCTAAAGAAATAAACCAAACAGAAGAACCTGTAATTGCACCCAATAAAAAGTATAATTTTAAATCATCACTTAAATTTGCACCAATTCCACCAATTAGAAGAACTGTATCTAAATATGTATGTGGATTTAAAAAAGTAAATACTAAAAGCATAGTTATTACTTTTCCTAAAGGATTAGTTTTTATTTCATCATCTATTTTTATACTCTCATTTTTAAAAGCTGATTTAAATGACAAAAATGCATAAACAGTTAAAAATATTATTCCAATTATTGCAATACTATTTATTAAAAACTGATTTCCTTTTACAAAAAAACCAAGTCCTAATACTCCAGCTGAAATTAAAAGAGTATCAAATAAAATACATAAAGTAACAGCAAGACCAACATACTGTTTTAAAAGTCCTAGTTTTAATATATATGCATTTTGTGCGCCAATTGCAACAATCAAAGAAAACGTTACAATAAACCCTTTTAAATAAATATCAAGCACCCATATATCCTTTTGCAAGATGAACAATACCACTTATTATAAATTGTACAGCAATTGCTCCTACAATTAATCCCATAAGTTTTGTAATAATATTTTGTCCTGTAACTCCTAAATATTTTTTAATATAAATTGAGTTTTTAAGAACAAAATAAAAGACTAAAGCATTTAAACAAAATGCTAAGGAAATAGAGAATAAATCTAGAAAAGTAGAAGCTTCATGTTTAAAAATAATAATTGTAGTAAAAAGTCCAGTCCCAAAAGCAATAGGAATTCCAATAGGAATAATTGCTAGTTCGGCATAATCTTTTTCTTCATTATTTGTTTTCTCTTTTGTTGAACCATTTACCATAGAAATTGCCATTAAAATTAGGATAATACCACCCATAACTTTTAATGAATTTTCATCAATTCCAAAAACTTTTAAAATAAATTCACCACTTATAAGTACAACAAAAAAAGCTATGATTATAGTAAGTGTTGATTTGAAAGCAACCTGAGATATTTGCGTTTTTGTAATATTTGTACTTAATAAAGACAAGGCAATAGCACTTATACCAATGGGATCCATAATGGCAAAAAATGTTATTGATTGTTGTAAGAAGTTTGAAATGAGTTCCACTTAACTCATTCCACCTTTTGCTTCCATTCTTTTTTCTATTTTATGTCCAATTAGACTTAATATTGAAGTAATACATAAATATAATAATGCAATTACAATCCAAGTTTCAAAAGGAGAGAAAGTATTCGCAACTATCTCTTTACCAACTTTTGTTAAATCTGTAATAGAAATAACAGATACTAAAGATGAATCTTTTACAAGCGCAATCGTTTCACCTACTAAAGTTGGCAATGCTCTTTTAAATGCTTGAGGTAAAATAATATATCTCATAGCTTGAAAGTTTGAAATACCAAGTGATTTTGCAGCTTCAAGCTGCCCTTTATCAATAGATTGTATTGCACCTCTTAAAATCTCTGCCATATATGCACCAAAGAAAATACCAAGAGATAAGATACCAGCAACCATTCTTTCTAATTCAAAGATATTTGCAACTATAAAATAAAATAAGAATATTTGTACAAGTAAAGGTGTACCTCTTACAATTGTAATATATACAGTTGCAATATCTTGTAAGAATATCATTGAAGATAGCTTCATAAGTGCTACAATAATACCAATAATTAAGGTTAGAATCATTGCAAAAAATGAAATTTTTAACGTTATCCAAAGTCCTGATAATACCGGACCTGCTCTCATTTCAGATTTTGAAGCAATCACATCACCTTCATAAACATCTTCGTTAACTTCATAATCAAATAGAAAACTACTATCTAAATTTTTAACTTCTACTTTTTCATTACCATCAATAAAGTATTTGTTATCTTCGAATACTAGTTTTCCATCTATAGTAGCTTCAAGTGAAATTGTTTCTTCATATGCAAAATACTTTGGAACACTATTCCATTTCCAAACATAGTTCATATTTGCAGCTGCTGCATAAAAGAAGTAACCTACGGCTACGAAAAACAACAAGGCAATAAAATGCCCTACTGTTTTATTCTCTGCTAATGATTTTCTCTTAGCCATATGTTACTGAACTCTTTTTAACCAAGAAGTATCTCTTAACCATTTATTATTTAATTTTTCATGGAAATCTACAACTTTATCACCCTTAATTTGTCTTAAGAAGTTATTTAACCAATTAAGGAAATCAGGATCACCTTTTCTAATAGCCCAACCAAGAGGTTCATAAGTTAAAGGAGTATCTAAATGTACTAATTTATCTTTACCTTTATCACTCATAAATAAGATATTGTAAGGCTGATCATATACCATTCCATCTGCTTTACCATTTAATACTTCAGATGCTGCATCTGATTCTGTTTCAAAAGTAATAATTTTTGCATTTTTGAAGAATTTTTTAGTAGCAATTTCTCCTGTTACACCAAGTTTTGTAACAACAGTATATTCAGGTTTATCTAAATCAGCAGCTGATTTAATTTTTCCTGCTAACTCTTTTCTAATCATGATTGTTTGACCAACAACTACATAAGGATCTGCAAAGTTAATTTTTAAGTTTCTTTGTTGAGTTATAGTCATACCAGACATAATAATATCAAACTTATTAGTTAATAGTCCAGCAATAATACCATCCCAAGAAGTTGGAACAAGTTTTAATTTAACACCCATTTCTTTAGCCATTTTCTTAGCCATATCAACATCATAACCTATGATTCGACCTTTTTTATCTTTCATTTCAAAAGGCATATACCCAGGTTCCATACCTACTCTTAGCTCACCTCTTTGTAAGATTTGATTTAATGTAGACTTTTTCCACAACTCAATATCATCTGCAAATGAATTTACAGTAAATAATGTACTAATAGCAAAAACTGCTACTAAAAACTTTTTAACTAAATTTTTCATGTGTTTCCTTTTTATTTAAGATTGACTAATGTGTTAAGATTTCTTTTAAAAATTTTTGTGCTCTAGGGCTTTTAGGATTATTGAAAAACTCTTCAGGAGTGTTTTCTTCAACAATCGTACCATGATCCATAAATACTATTCTATCACCTACTTCTTTTGCAAAACCCATTTCATGAGTAACACATACTATTGTAAAGTTTTCTTGTGCTAAGTCTTTCATTACTGACAAAACATCTCCAATAGTTTCAGGGTCTAAAGCAGATGTTGGCTCATCAAAAAGAATAACCTTTGGTTTCATAGCTAAAGATCTTGCAATTGCAACTCTTTGTTTTTGTCCACCTGATAAATCGCCTGGATAAGAATCAGCTTTATCTGAAAGTTTTACTTTTTCAAGTAATTCTTTTGCAATTGTTTTTGCTTCATCCTTTGATCTTTTTTTCACTAAGTTTTGAGCAAGTGTAATATTTTCTAAAATAGTTAAATGAGGGAAAAGATTAAAGTGTTGAAAAACCATTCCAACTTCACTTCTAATTTCTTTTAAATTCTTTTTACTTGCATGAATATCAATATTATCAACTAAAATAGTTCCACTATCAATATCTTCAAGTCCATTAATACATCTAATTAATGTTGACTTCCCAGAACCTGACGGTCCACATACAACAACAATCTCACCTTTTTTTACAGAAAAATCAATATTTTTTAGTACATGAAAATCATCATAATACTTATCAATTTTTGTCATAGAAATAATATTTTCGCTCATTAGTACTCACTTTCTAGAATCAAGCTTAAATATTACTGAAAACTTATTTAAAATACAATTAAGTTGTAATTTTTACATAATCAATTTACAATTAAACTATTTATTATTCTGTGATATAATCCGATTTTAATTTTAAGGACATAATATATATGACAAAAGCAAAACTATATGAATACAGAGCAGACCTATTACTTTTAACTGTTGCTATTGCTTGGGGTGTTACTTTTTTAATGGTTCAAGAAGCTATAGAGTCAACTCCTGTTTACTCTTTTTTATTCTTTAGATTCGGACTTGCTACTATTTTGATGTTTTTTATTGCATTTAAATATTTAAAACAGATTACTAAAAAAACTGTACTTTACGGTATATTATTAGGTACTTTTTTATTTTCAGCCTTTGCTACTCAAACCTTTGGTTTAGCCTATACAAAGAGTTCAATAGTTGCTTTTATCACAGGTCTTAACGTGATTTGTGTTCCTTTCTTAGCTTTTTTTATATTTAAAGAAAATGTAAGAAGAAATGTATTTATAGCTTCATTAGTTGCTGTTTTTGGTTTATATTTACTTACGATGTCTGGGGAATTAACTTTAGGATTTGGAGAGTTTTTAACACTTATATGTGCTTTTCTTTTTGCTTTACATATAATTTTTACAGGAAAATATTCAAAAGAAGTAAATGTATATTTACTAGTTTTATTTCAATTAATTACAGTAACTGTTTTATCTCTTGTTTTTTCACTCTCTTTAGATACTACAACATTTAATTTAACTTATGATTATACTTTCTTTAAAGCTGTGATTGTAACAGCAGTATTTGCAACAGTTTATGCTTTTTTAATACAAACGTATATGCAACAATTTACAACTGCAACAAAGACAGCTGTAATATTTACTATGGAACCTGTTAGTGCATCTATTTATGGATATATAGCTGGTGGTGAGATACTTACAAGTATTCAAATAGGTGGTGCAGTTTTAATCATATTTGCAACATTAATAGCAGAGTTACAATTTAAGAAAAAACCATAGTTAAAACTTGCTTTTTTAATGCTACTTTAAATAGATAATATGATTATACATTTTATTTAGGAGCATTAAATGAGTAAATTTCTATATATTACAGACCAACTTGAGCACAAAGAACATAGTTTTATTGGCCCACTTTTTGAAAAGTATCTAACTGCACATTATGAAATAAATATTATCTATTTTTCTAAAACTAAAACCAATTTTGAAAGTTATGATAATAAGTTTATTATTCCTCATGACAAAAAAACAAATACACTATCAATATTGGAAGAAAATAATATAAGTCTAGCAGACTATGATTTTGTAGCTGTAAGAAATGATACTGATATTTTAAAAGAAGTTATCCAAAAAAGAGAAAAATTTAACTATAAAGTTGCATTTAGATTATCTTATCCAAAAAGAATTGCAAAACTTCAAAAAGATGAAGCAAACAATAAAACTAGTTTTTTAGATGTAATTAACAATAAAATCAAATTATATGGAGAAACAAGCCTTATAAATGATTGTGATATTTTCTTGCCAACATCTAGAAAAATGAGAGATGATTATCTAAAAAAAGTTAAGACAAGAACATTTGTTATTCCATCAGGAATTGATCCTGATATTATGACAAAAAATATTCAACATGAAGGTGTTGAAAAAAGATTTTTCTATGCAGGAACTTTAGATAAACTAAGAGAATTTGAAACTATTTTAGATGCATTTTCAGAATTATCAGATGGAACATATAAGATTATGATTTCTTCAAAAGACCCTGAATATACTCAAAACTTACTTGAAAAGTATTCAAATATAAAAGACCATATAGAAGTATATAATGCAAAAACAAAAGATGAACTTTTAGCACTTATTGCAAAAGCAGATATTGGTCTTGCCTTACTACCTGATATTGAACTATTTAATTCTTCAACACCAATGAAAGTTTTAGATTATTATTCTTCAGCAGTTCCATGTATTATGACAAAAAATGAAAATAATGAATCAATTTTTCAAAATGATACAAGTGCATGGATGAGTAATTTTTCAAAAGAAGATATAAAAGAGAAACTTGACTATATCTTAGGATTAACAAAAGATGAAGTAACACAAGTTGGACTTGAAGGACAAGGTAGACTTCTTTCAGTTAGAAACTATAAACGAATAGCTGATGATTTAGCTCATCAATTAAATATTTTATAAGAGGAAATTCCTCTTATAATTATCCCTTTTTATTAAATTTTCTTTAAATAGGACAATTTCTATCTTATATTGATTTAAATCAAGACAATAATTGTCCTATTTAATTATACTTCCTCTACAAATTTAAAAAAAGGATAAAAAATGAAAAGATCTTTCAAATCTATTTTGTTTTCGTTATTAATATTTAGTACAGCATATGCTGGAGACAAATTCAATAATCTTACAGAAGATTATTTAACTAACAGTGCTTCACTAAATGTAAGAACGGTTATTGCAAAAGATCCTAAAACTTCTTCAAAAGTTTTAAGACTTTTAACACACGACAGCAATAAGCAAGTAAGACAATATGCGAAAAATAATTTAAAATAATTAACACAAATAGAGTAGATACTCCCTTTTCTACTCTATTCTTATAATTTTGACTCAAATCATAATCTAAACTTAAAAATTACGATAATATTTTTTTAATTTAAAGAAAAGAGTATTTTAATGAAAAAGTTTCTACAACAATTTAAAAAAGTAAATTCGGAACCTATTGAAAAATCTAATATTATCTGGTCTTGGATAGCTTCATTTTTAGGAATACTAGCTATTTCATATTTTCATCAAGATATTCTAAATGACAAAGACTTAACTTTAGTGATAGCCTCATTTGGTGCTAGTGCAGTACTTATATATGGAGCAGTAAACTCACCTCTTGCACAACCTAGAAACTTAGTGGGTGGACATATTTTATCAGCAATTATTGGTGTAGCTTCTTTTAAATTATTTTCAGGAAATATATTATTTTGTTCAGCTTTTGCAGTTGCAAGTGCTATTTTAGTTATGCAGTTAACTCTTACTTTACATCCTCCAGGAGGAGCTACTGCACTAATTGCTGTAATTGGAAGTAAGCAAATTCATGATTTAGGATTTTTATATGTATTAGTACCTGTAGCATCAGGAGCTTTTATTTTATTAATAATTGCATTACTTGTAAATAATATCCCAAAACATAGATCTTATCCACTATCTTTTAAAGAGTATAAAAACAAATGGTTAAGTGATGACTAAAAAGTTTTCTTATCCCAAGAAATTACAGCCCAATAAGCAAAATCTTTCTCTTCTTTTTTACTTTTATCTAAAGAATCATAATATTTTTCTAATCTAGTAATCTCATCAGAGCTTAATCCATCTATACTCCAAGAAACACTTTCTATAAATTTTTCTTTTGAAGTATAAATAGTACTTCTTCCCTCACTTTGTATAAAGTTTACACTTGCATTTATTCCAAGTGAATATAAAATATTAACAAGATATATATAATCAGGTTTTCTAATAATCTCTCTTTGTAAAACTTCCAAAATCTCTTCACTTACAAAAGAGCCACCTTTTTTATATGTTAGAGCTACTTTTTTATTAGCCTTTTCATTTAATTTTAGTAAAGCTTCTTTCATATTCTTTACTTCCATAGAACGAGATGCAATTACTAAATCAGCAAACGGTACCTCATCCCATGAATCATACCAAGATTTATTTATAATATTTATATTTTTTATATCTCTTTGCTTTGCATTTTCTTGAAGTATTTCTAACATCACAGAAGAGTAATCTAAACTATTTACTTCTTTTATACTTTTTGCAAGTCTAAGTGATAAATTTCCAACTCCACATCCAACATCTAAAACACTATTAATATCATTTAAATCTAGTAAACTTAAAAACTGTTCATTATAAATTGATTGATGAACTTTTTTATTCATAAAAGGTGCTTTTTCATCCCAAGCATCTTTACCTTTTGCTTTAAAAGAAGTAAGCTGTTTTTGTTCTACATAAAGTTTATTAAAGTCAATATCCTCATATTTCATAATTAATCTTTTTTAACCCAAACTTTAAATTTCCAAGCAGGAGATTTTACTTTTCCATGTTCAAGTATTTCATCATATGCTTTCTCTTCTATTAAATCCCATGTTGAGAAATCAATAGGCTTTAAAAAAGCATCAGCAATGCCTTCAAAATCTACTTCAGATAAATACATCTTATCTACATAAGGAAATAATGTTTCATATATATTTGCACCACCAATTATAAATAGTTCTTCTTCAGCAGATTGTCTTGCAAAATTAAAGGCTTCTTGAACATCACTAAAAGTATGTACGCCTTCATGTTCAAAGCCAGAGTTTGATAATACAAGGGATGTTCTATTAGGAAGTGGTTTTCCAATAGATTCAAAAGTTTTTCTTCCCATTAAAATATGATGTCCACTTGTGATTGTTTTAAAGTTTTTAAAATCTTCACTTATGTGCCATAACATTTTATTGTTTAAACCAATTTCCCAATTTTTTCCATAAGCAACTATCATTGATATTTTCATTATATTATTTCCTTATACAGCCATAACAGCTTTAATTGATTCGTGAGATTCATATCCAACTAATTCAAAATCACTCATTTTAAAATCTTCTATATTTTTAATCAAAGGATTAATTTTCATAGTTGGCAAGGCAAATGGTTTTCGTGAAAGTTGTAAATTTACTTGTTCATAATGATTTGAGTATATATGTGCATCTCCAAATGTATGAACAAAATCCCCTACTTCTAAATCACAAACTTGTGCAATCATCATAGTTAATAATGCATAAGATGCGATATTAAAAGGAACACCTAAAAATACATCTGCAGATCTTTGATATAACTGACAAGATAATTTTCCATTTGCTACATAAAATTGGAAGAATGTATGACAAGGAGGAAGAGCCATCTTTTCTAACTCACCTACGTTCCAAGCTGAAAGAATCATTCTTCTTGAATCGGGATTTGTTTTAATTTGATTAATTAACTCACTTAATTGGTCAACACTCTTTCCATCTGTACCCATCCATGATCTCCATTGAGCTCCATATACAGGACCTAATTCTTTTACAGTATCAGTATTTACATAACCTAAGTCTTTACCTTGTGCATCTGCATTTGCAGTCCATACTGTTTTTTTACCAATTAAGTTAGAAGCCTTATCACCAAAGTGAAGTTCAGCTAATCTTCTTTCATCTGTACTACCTTCAATAAACCATAATAACTCAGAAATAATTGCTTTTAAAAATGTTTTTTTTGTAGTAACTAAAGGAAAGCCTTCATTTAAATCAAATCTCATTTGATATCCAAAAACCGAAGTAGTTCCAGTTCCTGTTCTATCTTCTTTTTTAACACCATTTTTTAAGATATGGTCTAGTAAATCTAAATATTGTTTCAATTGCTTTCCTTAGTTAACTATTCTTATTTTAATTGGCTTATTATATTCAAATAAAAGTGAGAGATGGCTAAGGATTTATTTAAGTGGTAACTCTATCCTGAATTTTGCACCTGTGTAAGTTTTTTGATTATAGGTATATGTTTCATTACAAACTTCTATCTCACCTTTTAAATGTTTAGTAACAATTTGATTTGTCATATACAAGCCAATACCAGTTCCAATTGACTGATGTTTAGTTGTAAAATATGGTTCAAATATTTTATTCATTAAATTATCTTTAAAACCACCTGCACTATCTTTGAAAGTCATAATTGCTTTATCATTATAACTTTTTACTGTAACAAAAAAGAATCTTTCCTCACTATTTACATCATTATCTAAAAAGGCATCTTTTGCATTATTATATATATTTAATAAAGCTTGAAGAAGAAGACTTTCACTAAGTTCAACTTTTATACCTTCATCTATCTCATATATAATCTCTATAAAGTTAATATCAAAAGATACTTTTACTAAACTTTCAAGTTTTGAAAATATACCTTTTAATTCAGATAATTCTTTTTTAGTTGAATCTGACATAAAGAAACTTCTAAAGTCTTCAATAGTTTGTGATAAATAATTTGCTTGACTTTTAACACTTAGAGCACAATCTCTTAATTCTTCATAAGTAATTTCTTTTTCCATTTCAAGCCAAACTTCAACAGCTGAAACATTTGTAGTAATAACAGATAAAGGTTGTCTCCATTGATGAGAAATATTTTCTAACATCTCACCCATAGCTGCAATTTTAGATTGATTTAATAACATCTCTTGTTGTTTAAGATGCTCTTTCTCTAGTTTTAATATATTAGTTATATCATTTGCCATTATCAAAATAACTTTATTACCTTTTTCATCAATAAAAGGTTTTTTAGTAGTTACATAATTTATTGTTTCATTTTTTGTATTATCTATAAAATCTTCATATACAAGTTCAGTTTTACCATTATCAATTATTTCTCTAACATCTTTACTAAAGAAATTTGATACATCTTTTTCACTTTCAAAATCACTATCATATTTACCAATCATTTTTTCTGTGGTTGTGTTATAAAGTTCTGCCACAGCATTATTTACTAATAAGAATTGTCCATTATATGTTTTTATTATAATAGGATTTGGAGTCTCGTCTAAAACAGATTCTAGAAACTTTTTTGATTCTAATACTTCGATATTCTTTTGTTCTAAATTATATTTAGCCTTTCCTAATTGTTTTAAAGCATCATTAGTTTTATTTTTTTCTATAGTGATTTTTCTATTCCACCATAAAATCCAAAAGATTATGAATAAAGCAATTAGTATAATTTTCCAAGCAAGAGAATAATCTATTTTTTCAACAGTTTGAAGAGAAAACCATTTTTGTTGTATTAGACTATGTTCAACTGGAGTTATTTGTTTAAAACCTTTTGAAAGTATACTTGCAAGTTCAGGCCACTCTTTTGGCGCAATAAAACTATAGTTAATATTTCCATATCCAGAAGGTGCAGCAACTTTTAAATTTTCTAAACTTCCAAATACACTAAGATAATTTGCAACGGCAAGATTACCTACGTAGGCATCTGCTTTACCTGAATTTACATATTTTAAAGCTTCATTCGTATTTGGAACGTTTATGATTTTTATATTAGGATAATCTCTTTTTATCCATTTATTTGTCAAGAATCTATTTTCTAAAACTACAGTTTTATTTATTAAATCCTCCATTGAACCAATATATGAAGAGTTTTTATGTTTTATAATCATCATAGGATATGAAAGGAAATCTTCACCAAAAGAAAATCTTTTTACATTATTTTCATTTTTAACACTAAATAAAAGTGTATCAAATTCTTCTCTTGATTCAATCATCTTATAAGAATCATCAAAAGACATTTTTGAAAAAATAAATTCAGCTTCAATACCAACATTTCTTGCACTTTGTTTTACATAATCAACTGCTATACCTTGGGCAATACCATCTTTATAAAAAGCAAAAGGGGCTCTATTGCTCCTAATAGCAAATCTTATTTTTTTATGTTGCTCAATAAAAAGTTTTTCCTCTAAACTAAGAGAATTTTCTTTAATATTATTGTACGGTGTACGAATCCACTTTTGTAATATTAAGTTCATTTCTTCTCTTGATATATCTTTTAAACCTTTATGTAATATTGATTTTAAAACAGGCTTCTTAATACTTGAAAGAAAATGAACAGATACTGGTTTTAAAGATTCTTGAGCAATATCTTTTAATCCAATAATTGAATTATCCCTTATATAATTTTCAACTACTAAATGATAATCTATTAATGCATCAACTTCACCATTTAAAACTTTACTTGTAGATTCATCTAAGCCATTTGTTTCAAGAATTTTTATTTTTGGAAATTTCATTTTTATTTTATCTATTGTTGAATAACCTTTAGTTATTGCAACTTTTTTATTTTCTAAATCTTTGAAATTTTTTATCTTAATATTTTTATCTTTTACATATATATATTCTCTTACCTTGTAGTATTCATTACTAAAAAAACCAAATTCTTCTCTATCTTTAGAATAAAAAGTTGCGGGAAGTAAATCAAGTTTTCCTTCTTTAAAACCTTTTAGAAGTGTAGACCATGTTGAATATATATATTCAACTTCTAGCCCAGTGTTATTTATTACTTTTTGGACAATATCATTATATAAACCATTATTTTTATTCTTATTCTTATCAAAATATATATAGGGTTCTGCTTGCTCTATTCCTATAGTAATTTTATTATTTTGAATCCATTTTCTTTCTTTTTCACTTAAAGAATCAAAGGATTTTGGTTTTTCTAAATTCAAAATCCATTCTTGTTTTATTTTAGTCATTGTTGAAAAAGGAATAGATTTTAATGTTTTATTAATTATTGAAGCTAAAATTGTATTTTCTTTTCTTACTCCAAATCTTAAATCTTCTTTTTGAGTATCAGGATGTATAAATATTCCAGCTAATTTAATATCTGTAATCATTAAATCTTGAAGCTTATGAATATTTAATGCATTTGTTATTACTACATCTATCTTCTTTTCACTAAGTGCAAAAAATCTTTCATCTGAATTATTAAATTCAATAAAATCTATATTATCTTTTTTAAAAATGTCTATAATATAGCTATCTTTTATAACTCCAATTTTTTTATTATTAATAGACTTAAGTCCAGAATAAGAAGCAAAATCAGTTCTAGTAAAAACACCTATGGGTATTTCATAATATGGATCAGTGTAAAGGGTAAAAGGTAATCTATCCTTTCTATATGAAAGTTCAGAAATAATATCAATCTCCGAATCAAGAAACATCTTATAAATCTCAGACCAAGAACCTCCGACTTTCTTAAATTGTAAGCCACTTTTTTTAGATATTAAGTTTATTAAATCTTGTGTAAAACCTATTTTTTTTCCATTTTTAATAAAACTAAAAGGAACAAAGTTATTCATTGACGCAATTTTTATGTGAGGTGTATTTTTAATAAATTCTTTTTCTTCATCTGAAAAATCTATATTCACAGCACTTAATGTAATTAAAGGATAAATAAACAATATAAGGATAATCAATAATCTTTTCATAGTTTATTTTACTATTTAAAACTTATAATAAGACTTATCCACAAATCTATTATTTTTTCTTTCTTTTTGACAGTTTTTTATCTTTGGATAATAAGTATTCAGCTTATATCATTAATCTAAGATAATTGTAATATGCTAAAAGATATTATTATGAAACAACTCATTATCATAAGGTAAATTTTATGTTAACTAACCAAGACTTTATTGACTTAAATACAAAAGTCAACACATCGTGTAAATCAAAAGCTAGAATTTTTACATTACTTACAGTACCAACTATACTATTTGCTATTATTATATTAGGCTATTTAGGACACTTTCCACTAAAAGTTGAAGTTCATAGTGTAATTTTAATAGGCTTTATTTATTTTATTTATCTGTTTTTTATTAGACATAATGCTTATTATGTATCTTGTAAATTTAGAACTTCTTATGAAGAATTAGTATTTTATTTAAAAGAGTATATTAATAAAAACCTTTTAACAATTGGGGATACTACAAAAGCAAATGGTAGTGCAGAGGATTTTTTAAAAGATTTTACAAGTAATATTAGAAATACTAACTTCTCATCAATTGCATCAGGGATATTTCCAACACTTGGGATTTTAGGAACTTTTATATCTATTGCTTTTTCTATGCCTGATTTTTCTTCTGGAACTTCAAGTGCGTTAGAAGAAGAGATTACTTTACTTTTAGGTGGAGTTGGAACTGCCTTTTATGTATCAATTTATGGAATATTCCTTTCAATTTGGTGGACTTTTTTTGAAAAATTTGGAATGAGTAGGTTTGAGCATGATTGTTTTGTTATTACAGAAAATACTAAAACTTTCTTTTGGACAAAAATAGATATTGAGTCAATTAATATAAAAAGCAATATAGAGAACTTTGCAAAAATGACACATATTTTTGAGCAGTTAACATCAAAAGATGTTTTAGATAACATTAACAGTTCTATACAAAAAAGAGCTGATTTACTAGAAAATATCTTAGACAAAGAGTTAACTTTATCTTCTAAAGTAAATGATAATATTGCAAATAGTGAAAAATTAGCTTCAATAGTTGATACACTAAATACTAATATTCAAGCAAAAATAGAAAACTTTAGTGAAGAAAAAGAGATTCATAGTGAATATACAAAGCTTTTAAACAATAATGTAAAAGAGTTAAATGAAGCCTTAAAAAATATAAGCTCAAAAAATCTAGAGCTTATATATGAAAATATTGTAAAAAGTATTGAAACTATGAAAAATGAAATGGATAGAATTGGTTGGAGATTTAATAAAGAGTTAGATGAGTATGATACTAAGTTTTCACAAAAGCTTGAAAATTCTTTAGAATCAATTGATGAAGAAACTGCCAAAATCATTGAAGATTTAAAAGAATTCAAAGAAATGCAAAAGTAATACTATGTATGATAAAAAGCAAAGCAATGAAGAAAACTTCTGGATATCTTATGCTGATTTAATGGCTGGATTACTTTTTGTATTTATTCTAGTAATTGGTGCAATAATAATAAAATACCTTTATGCTCAAACTGATTTAAAAGCAATTAAAACAAATCTTGAAGAGCAAAAAGAAGCTTTAAATTTAAGTGAAGAAGAGCTTTTGAGTAAAAAAAGAAAACTTGATATTGTAAATAGTAAACTTCAAAAAATTCAAGATGAAAAAGTTCACTTATCATTTGAATTAGCAAAGTCAAAAAATATGTTTGAGGAAACAAAAACACAATTAGAAGAAGAAAAAGCATTAGCTTTAAAATTAAACAAAGAGCTTGAAACAAAATCAAAAAACTTAGAGTTATCAAATGAACAAATTAAAAGTATCACAGCTATTTTAAAAGATAAAGAGAATAATATCAAACTTTTAAATAAGAGTTTAGAAGATGAAAAAAATACACTTTTAGCAAAAGAAGAACAAATAAATTTCAATATTGAAGAAATAGAGAAATTAAAGGCTTTATTATTTGATTACGAATTAAAAGAAAAAGAACAAAATAATCTAAATGAAGAGCTTTCATTAAAAGTTAAAAATCAAGAGAATATGATTTCTTTAAAAGATGAAGAATTGCTAATGCTTGAAGAAAAAATTCTAACACAAAGTAAAATTCATCAAAAACTTGTAGAAGAGTTTGATATAACAAAAGTAAAAATCAAACACTTAACTGGTATTAAAATAAATGTAATTTCAAATCTTAGAGAAAAACTAGGAAAATCAATAAATATTGATGAAAAAAGTGGAGCTATAACTTTCTCTTCAAATATTCTTTTTGATCAAGGAAAATATACTTTAAAAGAAGAATCAAAACAAGAGCTTAGTGTAATTTTAAAAAAATACTTACAAGCCTTACTTGATGATGAAAATATTAGAAAATATATACATAGTATTACAATTGAAGGGCATACAAATAGTGATGGTAGTTACTTAGACAACCTTGCTCTTTCACAACAAAGAGCCTTAGAGGTTATGCAATTTTTATATACTTCACAAATAGCAGATAAAACACTTTTAGAAAAGTATGTAAATGCTAGTGGTCGTTCTTACTCTGATATTGTTTATAAAGATGGTGTTGAAGATAAAGATAATTCAAGAAGAATTGAAATAAAATTTAGAATTAAAAATGAAGCTGCAATAAAAGAGCTTCAAAACTTTTTAGGTGATAACAAATGAAAGAACAGTTATTTGAACCTAAAAGATTAAAAGAGTTATCAAAAAAAATAAAAGATAAAAAGAGTAAAAAGAAAACATTTTTACAAAAATTATTAGACAAAATAAATCTATGAAAAGAAGAAACTTTATTAAATTCTCAGCTCTTGGAATACTCTTATTTCAAAAAGAGATTCTAATTGCTAAAAAAGTTACAAAAGATAATGCTATTGTTTTACAAGAAGTATATGAGATACTATTTCCTAAAACTTCTACTATGCCAAGCTCTTATGAGTTTAACGCTTTAAAGTTCCTACTCTCTACAATAAATCACAAAACATTTTTAGATTATGATAAAAATCTAATCATAAATGGAACAAATAGTTTTATAAGAAGCTTTCCTAAGTTTTTAGATTTAAGTAAAAATGAAAAAAAAGAGTTAGTTTACTCAATTGTAAATGACAATGATTATGCTAATACTTGGCTTTCAAAACTTGTATATTTTGGAATAGAAGCTATGCTATCAGACCCAATTTATGGTGGAAATACAAATGAGATTGGATGGAAAAGTATTGATCATAAAATAGGCTATCCAAAAGCTAAACGTAGATATGGAAAGAAATTGTGATTTATGATATTTGTGTTATTGGAAGCGGTGCAGGAGCTGGTCCTATTATTTATGAGTTATCAAAACAAGGACATAAAGTTTGTGTTTTAGAAAAAGGTGATTTTTATAAAAGAGAGGATTTTTCCAAAGATGAGCTTGCAGTTACTAGAAGAAGTGTTTATAATCCAAAATTAGAAGATGAATATCATACAATTGAAGAGTTTGTTGATAAAAAATGGACTAAATTTCCCACGTATGATACGGGTTGGGATTTTAATAATGGAAATTTAATAGGTGGTTCTTCAAACTTTATGAGTGGGTTTTTCTATAGATTAAAACTTGATGATTTTAAACTTGCATCTAAGTATGGAAAAATAAAAAATTCAAATATTGTAGATTGGCCAATATCTTATGATGATATGGAACTGTATTATGACAAAGTTGAAAAAATTATTGGAGTATCTGGAGAAGTTAGCGATTATGCACATCAAGAACCAAGATCCTCTAAAAACTTTCCTTTTAAAGCCTTAGAAGAACATCCAATTACAAAGTTAATTGATAATGCATCAAATGAGTTAAACTTTAGTATTGTAAAAACTCCTAGAGCAATAATTAGCAAAGATTTTAAGCATCGTAGTGCTTGTTATTATTCTAATTATTGTGGCTCTTATGGATGTTCTAGTGGAGCAAAAGGAAGTTCAAGAGAAGCTTTGATTTTGCCAGCACTAAAAACAAATAATCTAGACGTTATTACAAATGCAAATGTGATTAAATTAAATACAAATAAAAATAAAAAAATTACCCAAGCTATATATTTAACAAAAGACGAAAAGAAAAAAGAGTTAAACGCAAAGCTTTTTATTTTAGCAGCTCAAGCTGTTGAGTCTTCAAGATTATTGCTAAATTCTAAAGATGAAAACTTTCCAAATGGTCTTGCAAATAACTCTTTAAATGTAGGTAAGAATCTACTCTCATCAAGTGGTGGAATAGTTACTGGAAGATTTGATGAAAGGTCAATGCCTTTAAAAGAGTTAATGACTCCTGGACTTTTTGTAAATAGAGCAATAAAAGATTTTTATTTTACAAAAAAGTTTAAAGGTGGAATGGTTGAAATGGTTTTTGAACATGCAAACCCAATAAGAAGAGCAAACTTTTTTAAGTGGGCTGAAAAGGATTCAAGTAAACTTTTAATTGGAAAAGAACTACAAGATAAACTTCATACATCTTTTACAAAAGCAAAAACTTTGAATATGGAAGTATTTGCAGATTGGACACCAAATGATAACTCTTTTGTAAGCGTTGATGAAAAGTACAAAGATAAATACGGTATTCCTGTTGCAAATATAAGAATTGGAACAATTAAACATGATTTAGAAGTATCAAATTTTTTAGCAAAAAAAGCAGTTAAACTTTTAAAACAAATGGGTGCAAAAGATATTCAAAGTAATATTGATGCACTTCCATCTTCAAACTTACAAGCAGGTGGGTGTAGGTTTGGAAATAATCCTAAAACTTCTGTATTAAACAAATATTGCCAAGCCCATGAAGTTAAAAACCTTTTTGTAACAGATGGAAGTTTTATGCCAACAGGAGGCTCTGTTCCTTTTACTTTTACAATTTATGCAAACTCTTTTAGAGTTGCTGATTATATTAAAGATAATTATAAGAGTTTAATTAACTAGACTCAACTCTATTTCTACCTTTTTCTTTTGCACTATATAATGCTTTATCACATCTTTGAAAAAAACTATCAGGAGTATCATTATCTTTATATTCACAAACTCCAAAACTAACCGTAACTTTAGTATCTAAATCATGTTTTATATTTTCTATATTTTTTCTTATATTATTTGAACATTGCACTGCATTTTCTAGAGTTGTTTCTATAAACAATATAACAAACTCTTCTCCTCCCCATCTTGCAAAAATATCTGTTTTTCTTAATTGTGGTTTTAAACTATTTGCTATTTTTATTAAAATCTCATCACCTTTTAAATGTCCATACTTATCATTAAATACTTTAAAGTGATCAATATCTAAAATTGCCATAGATAAAGGATGTTCATATCTTTTTACTCTTGAAAGCTCTTTTTCAAATAGTTCATCAAATTTATGTCTATTATATAAGTTTGTTAAACCATCATGATATGCTTTTTTTTCTATTAAAAACCGCTCATTTTTTATACTTGTAATATCTGTTAAATTTAATAAATATAGTTCTTTATTAGTATCAAGTAATGATATTGTTAAATAAAAAGATTTCTGTTCATTATCTTTACTCTTTATTAAAACGACTTTTTTTTCATCATTTAAATTATTTACCTCATTAAAAAAGTTTTTTCTAAAAGATGATTTATCAATATTAGAGTAATTACTAACTATTTTTTTATGAACATAATCACTATTTTGCATAAAAATATCTTCAACTCTTTCAAATTTTTCTTCAAACTTCTCAATACTACTAACATCAAAAAAGTTTAAAAAAGCTAAGTTTACAAAAGATAATTTATTAAAATCAGTAACAAATGAAATATTTTCTTGTGAATCAATAATATTTTGAAGAATACTTTGTTGCTCTTGAATTTTCTTTTGTTGCAAGCTATTTATTTTATTTAAGTATATATTTTTTGCATTAAGTTCTAAAGAGTCTAAAAGTTTATTTTTATTTATAGGTTTAAGTAAATATGCAGTAACTCCGCAATTTATTGAATCAATAAAAAAATCTACATCAGTGTGTGCAGAAATAACTATAATAGGGATATCTGAATTAACCTCTCTAATCTTTTGTGTCATTTCAATACCATTTAATTTTGGCATTGTAATATCAGTTAAAATTAAATCTGGTTTATGCTTAACAAATTTAGAGTATCCATCTTCTCCATCTATTGCAATATGTAAATTTTTAACTAACCTTTCTAATTTTAGAGATAATATCTCTCTGATAGATTGGTCATCTTCAACATATAATAAATTTAGTTCTTTAATATAATTATTTTTCATTTTTAATATTGAATTTAATCATAAATTCAGCTCCATTTTCATTATTTTTTGCAGTTAAACTTCCTTGCATATTATCTTCTATAATCATTTTTGACATATATAAACCTAAGCCTGTTCCCTTGCCTTGTTCTTTCGTAGTAAAATATGGTTCAAAAATTCGTTCATATACTGAATCTTTTATCCCACCTGCATTGTCACTAATAATTATATACCCATACTCATCATCACTTTTAATATTAATATTAATAATTCCAGCTTCTGTTTTTTGTTCAACTAAAACATCTTTTGCGTTATTTACAATATTTAAAATTACTTGTTGAAATTCACTTGCATGACCATGGAAAATAAAACTATCCCCAATAATTTCAGTTTTTATTTTATAATTTGATAATTGTGAAGACAAAATATTTGTTGTCTCTAAAATCTTAGTTTTAATATCAAAAGTACTTTTTATTTTGTCAATACTAAAAAAGTTTCTAAAGTCATCAATAGTTTTTGACATAAAATTAACTAAACTCATACTCTCGGCTGAATGTAGTTCTAAATACTTTTTATTAACTAATCCATCCTCATAATCATCAACTATAAATTGTAATTTAATTGCAAGAGTATTTAAAGGTTGTCTCCATTGATGTGCAATAGCACCTATCATTTCACCCATTGCTGCTAATTTCGATTGTTGTAATAAAAGTTTATCTTTTTTAATATTTTCAAGTACTTCTTGCTCAACTTTTAGAGAAAGAGTATTATTAAATGCTTCGACTTCTTTTTTTGCAGTTATATCTTCTCTTATTGCAAAATATCCTGCAATTTCTTGTTTATGATTCTTTTCAGGAAAAATTGTAATATTAACATAATAAAAACTTCCATCTTTCTTTTTATTTTTAATTTCACCTGTATATATTTCACCTTTTGATATAGTTTCCCACAACTGTTTATAAACTTTTTCATCTGTATCAGGATGCTTTATTATTCTATGGTTTTGTCCTAATAACTCTTCTTTTGAATACCCACTTATATCACAAAATGCTTTTGTAGCGTATGTTATAATTCCTTTTTTATTAGTACGAGAAGCAATAACTTTTTTATCAAACATAAAAAGTAATTCTTCAAGTTTCTTTGCTGAAAGATGATTGTCTTTATTCTTTATAATTAGAATATAGCTAATTAAAAACGTAATAAATAAACAAAGAAAAAATAAAATATTTGATAGATATGAACTATTTGTATTAATAAACTTTTCAGCAGGCTCAGATTCTAAAGTCCAAGTTCTACCTAAAATATTTACATTAATTGATTTTTTAGAAACAAAATTAGTATCACTATTTGTATATAAAACTTTTGATACATTATTTGTTGTATCTATTAATCTTATATTTAACATAGAAGAGTCTGTATATGTGTTTTTTAAAGCATTTTTTATTAATGGCTCAATTCTAAATACACCTGTATAAAAACCTTCTAAAGAAGATGTAATATCATTAAAAACTGGCATTAAAACTAGAAAAGCAAATCTATTACCTTTTTCTTGAACTAGTTTTATTCTTCCTGTTGCTAGCATTTTATTTGTTTGTCTTGCTAAGTTTAATGTATCAAATCTAGTTTTATTAGAAGATAAATCAAAACCAACTGCTTCTTTATTTCCAATTAATGGAACTAAAAAATCTACAGGAAAATACTCATTTTTACTTTTTGCTCTTATTATTTTTCCAGCATTAGTTTTCTCTTTTATATAAATTTTGAAACCTAAATCTTTTGTTCTACTTTTTTCAAACTCTTCTCTATTCTCTTCATTTACAAGAGGAACCCAAGATACAGCTTGAATACTTTTTTTATCTTTTATTAGGCTTTTTGCAAAAACATTAAAACTACTTCTAGTTGGAATACTTATTGTTTTATGATAGCTTTTTAAAGAAGACAAAACATTAACATTTAATTTAAGCTCTTTTTCTATAGATAAAAGTTCTCTTTCTAATAAGTTACTAAATTTTATTTGATTAGATTTATTTTCTGTATCTGCGATAAATAAATAGATAAAAATAGAAAAGACTAAACCTAAAAAAAATATTATTAAAATTAAAGGAGTTAAGATTACTTTTTTACTATTCATTTTTATGCCTATTTTAAATTTTTAATTCTACTAATGTTATAACAAATATCTTTTTCCCATCATCTTGAATTATTTCTTTTGTTTTAACAATAAAAATTATATCAATATTATTTTTATTAATCGAAATACGGAAATCTTTTTCTGGATATAAAAACATATAATCAATCCAAGAAATATCTTCTTTTATATCAAGTAAAGTAACATTTTTACTATTTCTTAACTCTTCAAACATTAACTTGCCATTACTTAAACTCTCTTTATTAAAAAAATCTAAAAAGAGTTTATTTGTAAATAGTGTTTTTCTTGATTGATCATAGGAAAAAATTATACTAGCTTGCAAATCTATTACTGTTTGTAATAGCTTCTGATGTCTAATATTTTCTCTATTGAATAAAATTGATTTTATATTAGTTAAAAGCATATCAAGTAGTTTATCTTTTTGTATTGGTTTTAATAAATAGTCATTTATTCCTATTTCTATACACTCTAATAATAGTGCTGATTCACTATGTGCTGAAGCCATTATTATAGAGGCATTAGGATTTTTTACTTTAATTTTTTTTGACATTTCAATACCATCCATAACTGGCATTTTAATATCTGTAAGTATTATATCAGGAGAAAACTCTAAGAATTTTTCATACCCCTCAGCTCCATTTTCTGCAACATATAAGTTTTTTACTCTTCGTTCTAAAACTCTTTGCAAAGCTGGACGTATTAAATCATCATCTTCTACATACAACAAGTTAATTTCAGATAACAATTCTTTCATTTTAATTCCTACTATTTACACTAATATTATATTATCTTAGCAAGTTTTACTTTATAAACTCTTCAATATTTTTTACAAGCATTTTTATAAGTCTAGTTCTAGATTCAATACTTGCCCATCCAATATGTGGAGTTAAAAGTAATCTATCTTTATTTTTTACTTTTAATAAAGGATTTGATTCTTCAATTGGTTCTTTATTTACTACATCAATACCACAATAAATCTCTTTTTCATCTATTAGTTTTGCCAAATCCTCTTCGTTTATAATTCCACCACGTCCTAGGTTTAATAAAATCGCTCCATCTTTCATACTCTTCATATTTTCATAATTAAGTAAATCCTCTGTTTGTTTATTTAGAGGGCAATGTATAGAGATAATATCACTATTTTTAAGTAATTCTTCTAGTTCAACTCTTTTAAATTCACTATTAGAGTTTTTTCCACTTGTAGAATAATATACAACTTCACAGTCAAAAGCCTTGGCTCTTTTAGCAAAAGACAAACCAATATCACCAAGACCTATAACCCCTACTTTTTTCCCATCAAGTTCAAAAAAAGGTTTATCTATATGTGTAAATATTTCTGATTTCTGCCAATTACCTTCATCAACATAAGACTTATAATAGTTTAGTTTTTGAATAAAATGAAATATCATTCCAAAAGCTACTTGTGAGACGGAAGAGCTTGAGTATCCAGCTACATTTTTCACTTCAATACTTTTTTGTTTTGCATACTCTAAATCTACATTATTCATTCCAGTAGCACTAATACAAATAAGTTTTATATTTGAATTATCCATATGCTCTTTTGATATTACAACTTTATTTGTGATAATAATATCAGCATCTTTTACTCTATGCTTAGTTTCATCTTTAGTCGTCATATCATAAGATATAACATCACCTAAAGTATCAAAAATAGATACATCAACATCAAAGCCTAAGGTTGCTCTATCTAAAATTACTATTTTCATATTTTTCCTTTACTTCTTAAACTATTTCTTTATATTAATAAGTTATTCTTAAAAAAAGGATTTAATTTGATTACTTATAATATTGATCCATATAAAACATTAAAATCAATAATCCAAGTTACATCTTCATGTTTAGGAGAAGAGTATCTTAAAATCATTTGTGATGAATTAAAAGTTTTATTTAATGCAAATTTAGTTTTTATTACAGAAGCAATAGATTCTAATCCAACGACAAAAGTTAAAATTTTATACTCAACAAATAGTGAATCTCCGGAAAACTTCTTACTTGAAGACACTCCTTGTAAATTAATTTATGATAATAAGATTATTCAAATTACTAAATCAGTTAATATAGACTTTCCAAAGGCTCAAGATACAACATTTGAGAGTTTCTACGGTATTCCAATAAATAATAAGAAAAATGAATGTATTGGTCACCTTGCAATATTTTCAGAAAAAATAAGAAAATTACCAAAAGAGATTGAAGATATTGCTCTAATTTTTTCTAAAAGAATTGAACTTGAATATCAAAGAATTATATTAGAAAATGAAAATAAAAAGATGATTCGTAAACTTTTAGAACTTTCTGAAATTGATCCTTTGACAAACTTATATAATAGAAGATTCTTTTGTGAAAAATGTAATCAAGTATTTATTCAATCAAAAAGAAACTTTAACAAAGCCTCATTAATATTTTTAGATTTAGATGACTTCAAAGAGATAAATGATAAATATGGACATGCAAAAGGTGATTATGTTCTAAAAGAAGTAGGAACAATTTTAAAACAAACATGTAGAAAAGATGTAGATTTTATATCAAGAATTGGAGGAGAAGAGTTTGGAATAATTTGTCTTAACTCCCCTATTCATAGCTCCTTACAATTAGCAAAAAGAATAATGGCAAATACAAATGATTTTTTCAAAAACGAAAAATATAATGTTACTTATAGTATAGGAATAGAAGAGTTTGACTCTTCTTATGATTCATGGGAAGATATTTATAACCTAGCAGATAAAAAGATGTATAAAGCTAAAGCTAGTGGAAAAAATAAAATCATATATTGATTTTATTTTTTATATTCTAATTTCTTCTTTGACCTGGTTTTGGAGCACTAACTTCTTTTTGTAAATCTATAGATAAATTATGATAAAAAAGTTCACCATAATCAGTAGTTCTATTAATAATCTCATAAGCTTGAACTAAAGTATTGTTATATTTTAATGCATCTTGTAAAATCTTAATAATCTTTACTGATTCTAAAAAATTAACATGTGAGGGTGCTTCTATTGGTGAGCTATAATACTTATGCATTCTTTCAACTAAATTTTTATTTCTAATTTCAATAAATACAGATTCAATTGGAGATTTGAAAAAAAGTATTTTTTGCTTTACATTAATAGATATATATGTTGTTTCCATTCCATATATTTTTCTTGAGAAACTATCAAAAAGAAAAAGTTTTTTATTATAGTTATTATTAAAAAGTTCATATATTAGTTCAAGAATTTTGATCTTCTCTTCTTTAGAATAAAAGTTTCCAATACTTGCAAAACAGAATGATAAAACAGATTTAATTGAATACCATTCAGTAGTATCATAATCATATCTAAGCATTTGATCAATTCTTGCTAATTTTAATTCTTCTATATCTTTACTAGTCTTTGTTCTGTACACTTCTTGTACAGCAGTATCTCTATACATAGGTCCAGGAAATTGTGCTTGAATGACAAATCTTCTATTTTGTTCTAATTCCATTATGTATTTTAGTCGCCCATAATAGTCTTCATCAATAATTCGAACTTCTTTTTGTGGTATTTGAGTAATTGATTTTAAAAACTCATCACTATTACAACCCTCTTCCCATATATAATCAGGATATCTAAAAATACTACAGATTTTATCTTTTATCTCATTACTTGGTTCTATATCAGTAACATTGTCAATCCACGAAGTAACGGTTCTTCTATCTTTGTTAATTAATGATGCAAATTTAGAAATACTCAAGTTTGATCGTTTAAATATTTCTATAAATTTATCAATAGAACTTTTATAATTCATTTTAATCCTTTTATAATCTTGATAAATAATTGTACCATTATTTTGCATAAAAACAAATATTGTACATATTAGCAAAATAGTAGAAAAAGTTGTATTTTATAATACAGAAATGATACATCACTAGTATGTAGAAATAATGTATACTGTTACACAAATAAATTTTGAAGGATATATATGAGCGCAGGAAAAAAATTTAGACAAGCTTTAAGTGAAGAGACACCTTTACAAATCGTTGGAACTATTAATGCATACCAAGCATTACAAGCTACAAAAGTTGGTTATAAAGCAATTTACCTTTCAGGTGGAGGAATTGCAAATGCATCATATGGTTTACCAGATTTAGGTATGACAATGATTGAAGATGTATG
>MDTG01362196.1_pt1 | contig 26330 bp, 15 predicted proteins | sample 811421 | NCBI WGS metagenome assembly MDTG01 (sample SAMN05326645, study PRJNA326480) | marine metagenome | isolation source: seawater | place: Pacific Ocean: South East | collected 2011
AATACCTGCTGGGTCATGAATCCATCCACTGGAATCAGACATTGTAACTGGTACTCCACCAAGATCCAAAACCTTCTCACAAGCAAACTGTGCGACATTTCCTGAACCGCTTATTGATACCTTTGCACCTTCAAACGACTTGCCTTTAGTAGCAAGCATTTCTCTTGCGAAATAAACTAAACCATAACCTGTTGCTTCTGGACGAATTAAAGAACCACCGTAAGATAGCCCCTTACCAGTAAGAACTCCGGCTTGGAAATCATTTCGAAGTTTCTTGTACATGCCAAACAAGTAACCTATCTCTCTACCTCCAACGCCAATATCTCCTGCTGGAACGTCACAATCTTGGCCGATATGGCGCCATAATTCCATCATAAAAGATTGACAAAATCTCATAACTTCATCATCCGATTTGCCCTTCGGGTTAAAGTCAGATCCACCCTTACCGCCACCCATTGGCAGACCCGTCAAGGAATTCTTGAAAATTTGCTCAAATGCCAAGAACTTCAGAATAGAAGCATTAACGCTTGGATGGAATCTTAGTCCACCCTTATACGGCCCTATTGCACCGTTAAATTGAATTCTAAAGCCACGGTTTACTTGGACATTGCCTGAATCATCAACCCATGGCACTCTGAAATGAATAAGTCTGTCTGGCTCGACTATTCTTTCGACAATAGAAGTATATTCTGGGTGTGCTTCCAAAACAGGTTCTAATGATTCCAAAACTTCAAGCACAGCTTGATGAAACTCAGGTTGATTCGGATCTCTTGACTTTACTTTTTCATATATGTTCTTGATAGCGTTCATTACGTCACCTATTCACTTTGTGTTGGCCGTTCCAAATTTTACCACTTTCTAATGGTTGCCCCGTTATGTAGTCAGAATTGATTGATTTTTAATTGAAAGGGCAAACGGTGCTAAAGCGGTTTAGTCGCTCGATTCTCCTTTCACCGTTGTCATCAACTTCAGACATCGCTCTGATTGATTCTTCAATCATTGCATGTTGGTCTGGTTGCATTCCTATTATCTTACGAAGTACATCAAGCATAGACCATTCATCCTCCGTAATCACTTCATCATCAAGTGCTGCAATAAGTGCACTTTGGTATGTTGTAATATCTCCTAAGTGGTGCCCAGAATAATCTTCTTCTACATTGTCGAATGGATTCTTTTCTTCACCTCTAACGATGGATAGGCACTCTGCGGTATCGCCTGGTGAAACTCCAAGAGCATTGGCTAACACATGAAGTATTGATGCTTCATCATCAGTGACAATTTCATCATTCATCGCCATTTTAAGAGTTCGCAGATAAAGATACAATCCACGACTTGGTGTGACACTCATAATACATTGTGAGCGTTGAAAGTATATCATTTTATCAGTTAGATGAAAGAAGCATTTCGATTATTCAAGTTGCTGCGAGCCATAAGTTTGAAATGTAAAGGCAAATTAGTTTGTGTTACGAGCGTGTTACGATTCGTCACCAAAATGAACACATTTATATGCTGACTGTACTACGAGTGGTTGAGGAAGACACATGGGAGCGCCTAGTCAACACATCTCTCTTCGTATCAATGAGGAGGATTTGATGCTAATCGATGCCAAAATTGGTCAATTGGGAGCCAGGAATAGATCCGATGTAGTCAGACTTGCAATCCAAGAGTACCTTAGAGGGCAACCAAAACTACCAGATATGGATACAATCAAAATTGCCTTAGGTAGAAGAGATAAGATGCATTTAGAGATGCTATACGAACTTGAAGGTACAAGTAAAGAGCAAGCTGCTCTTGAAGGTTTGAAATTATACATCAAAGAATCAGTTGCAAGAGCTGAGGAAACATTACTACTCGAAAAAGCTCTAGAAGAATCTAGAGCCTTGACGTTGAAAAGCAAAGAATACCAAGAATAAGGTGAGAGTGCAGAGGGGATGGGAAAATGAAGCATAACGAAAATAACAATCGTAATGCTACCCTCGGTGGCGATGAAGACAGATCCAACTTCATCACCATCAACAATTTACGGATACGTGCCCGCCTTGCACGTGATGGATCAGACGAAGGAGCATCTAACCAAAATACTCCTTTTCCCCCCCATGGAGGCGGCTGGGGGGACTCAGATTCCACCCCAGCAAGCTGATTGGTGGTTCCCACGTGTCCAGACCCCACTTTACTGGGCACATCTATTCAATATTAGTGCAGCCGCGAGGCGAATCCTTTAGAATCGCCGACATTGGCTGTAATTTATGGCGGGAAATAATCCATATATCGGTATCGATGAATTCCCGTTTTTAGGCCATGACAAACCTCGTCCTGGACAAATTGACATGATTAGAGAATGTCGTGAATCATTAAGAAACAAGGGCCATCATATTGCTGCTGCTCCAACTGGTATTGGAAAAACCGCTGCTTCAATCGCTGCTGCATTAGAAGTTGCAATGAATACCTCGACCAAACCCCACATACTGTTCTTAACCGGAAGACAATCTCAACACAAAATTGTCATAGAGACTGTTAGAAAAATCAACTTAAGACTCGGAAATACTCATCGTGATATCAAAGTCGTCGACATCATTGGAAGAGAATCAATGTGTGAAGTAGTCGACATACAAACAGGTCGATGCTTGTGTGAGCAAGGGTCAAGCGAATCTGCTAGAGCAAGATTGAAAGAAGATGTTAGAAACTACATTCTTCAAGAACCACGGCATGTGTTTGATATTGTTGAAAAATCCAAAACTTTTGGTGTTTGTGCGTGGCAAACTTGTCGAAGTGCAGTAAAAGATTGTGACATTTTAGTCTGCGATTATAATCATGTTTTTGCTGAACAAGTAAGAGAAAATTCGCTACCTTCCATGAGTGTATCACTACAGAATTCAATAATTATTGTTGATGAAGCACACAACTTACCTGATAGAATAAGGATGAGTATGGAGCGAGTAATTACTCCTATCATTGTTCGAAATGCTGCAATGGAATTAGAGGAATTTATGGGCAGCTTAGAAAATATAGCGATGAGAAGTTCATCAAACACTTCTCCACAATTACTTGAAGATGTGATTTGGGCATTTGAAGTAATCAAGTTGTTACGCCTCAAAATGGCAAATTACTTCAAAACCTTACATGAAAAGGTGAATGATGACGAAGAATCAATTGTTAATATTGATGACTTTACTAGATTAATTCACGCAGCTTGCAATGAATATGAAGGATTATCTGGACAAATGAAACTTGATTCAGAAAATGATTTCCAAGTAAAATCACCAACCCATAACCGACTTGAAAAATTAGCCGATACCTTAAGCCAAGTAAGTGTTGAAGTTGAAGATGATGAAGATTCAAGTGAACCAGATGCACACAGAATTTCCCATATTATCGAATCAATATTTAGATTCGGCAATACCTCTGCGCTTTGCATGGTATTCTCTCCTAAAGGAAAAGAAGGAAAAATCACTACGCATCTACTTGATCCTGGAATACTATCCGGGCCTCTATTTTCAAAAACTGCAGGATCTATCCTCATGTCTGGTACACTTCACCCTCCATCTATGTATGCCGACATACTTGCTTTACCAAAGAATCTGACTACTAAAACCTCGTATGTATCGCCTTTTGCCGGAGAAAGAAGACCTGTTTTAGTCGCCCGAGATGTTACAACAAAATATAATCAAAGATCTGAAGATATGTGGAACAAAATTAGAGCACACATTCAAGCACTGATTGAACATAGTGAAGACCACATAGCAGTATTTTGCCCATCTTACAGATTACTAGATGAAATTCTTGACGGTATCTTTTTTACCGGCGTGACTAAAATAACCGAATCAAGAGATTGGGTAAAAGATGACATCGATAGAGTCGTTGCAAAACTAAAACATGAACGGAAAAATGGTAATCGTGTATTGTTGTGTGGAGTCTTTGGAGCAAGACTATCTGAAGGAATTGATTATGATGATGGCGTGCTTGGTTCAGTAGTCTGCATCGGCATTCCTAATCCTCCTCCTTCTGTTCTATCCAACTCTTTGAAGGAATACATCTCCGATAAATTTGGCAGTCAAAATGCTTGGCGATACACTGTAACACAACCTGCAATTAACGCTATTTTACAAGCTATGGGCAGACCGATTAGATCGGTTGAAGATAGGGCTTTAATCCTGTTATTAGATAATAGAAATGATAACCGAACATATCGTGAATGTTATCCACATGCTATGAAAATGAATACTTCTAATGACCCAAATTCAACAAAAGCATTTGCAAAGAGATTCTTTAGAAGAGTGAAGAGGGTTTAAAATCCAATAAAAAGGTTCATTGAGGTTTGTCGCTGAGGTGATAGTATGACAGACTGGGAGTTGGTTGATATTTCAGGCGACAAACCAGAATCTTTCATCGAAGATTTACAAGATCTAGACTACGGAGGCCTAGATAGTGATGTACAAAACCTGCACAATAATTTTTGGAAAGATGCTGATCACTTGACTGAAGTCGAGGATCGCCACTTGCAAGTCTTAGTCAGTTCAGGCATGATCCCAGAAGATCATATTGCAAGTACTGAGCCAAGTCGCAAACTAGATTGGTTTGTCAAAGAACTTAACGGCAGGTTAAATCCAGATGGGTTATCTATACCATTGAAAGGATTAGAGATTGAAGATATCGAGATTTATCAAAAAACAAGTGACAATGAGTCTGTAATCAAACTTAACCTTACTGAAAAAGACGGTCAAGAACTTGAACGAATTATGAATATTCCAAATGATTCACCTGAATTTAATATTCAAGCTAACTTCTTCAATAACAGACTATACCTTAGATGGTAAATATCATCTGTTAGGTATTGCGCTTAGGTTTGCGATTTCTTGAATCATCTTTTCCAAAGCCATCTGTGCTGCTTGCTGATGTTGAGCACCCATTTCATCACGACTGTACCTAGCCATTTCGAACATGTTATCAAGTGCCAATAGAGCATCATCCGAGATTTGTGGCATGGCTTGCCTAATCGCAACTTCGAATTCTCTTACGGTTTCGAAATCCCTTCTTAGGAAACCATTTTGTTGCAAAACAGTACATAGGTTTTGATAACAATTGAAAATCGCTTCTCTAATCGAATCTCCAGCAGCTAGGAGTTCAGCAGTATAAGCAAATACTTCTGCTGCCTCTTGTAATAATTCATTATTTGCTCTACGAAGATAAATTACAACTCCGACACCAACCAGAATAGCAACCAAAGCGAGCAGAACATAGGCCCATGTTGGTACTTTCACTTCTTCCTCATCGAACTTATACTTAGGATTAAATTCCTCAGATGAGCGCAAACTTTCAAACTGAATTTGGCTATTATCAGAGATAATTGGATCATTAATTATTGCATCAACGTAAACATATCCCCATGTACCATAATCCCCATATGGAGGATCGGAATTGAATTCAAATCCTGCTACGCCGGAAGGGTCTGTTACTACTGTCAATGGGTTTGCAAGTTGACCATTAGATTCATTCTTGAGCGTGTAAGTAACTGAGACTCCAGGCACTCCAAGACCTGTGTCATTAGCGATAATAGTTATACTACCAAATACATCTTTATTGCCACTTTCATCTATTTTGGCAATTTCCCATTCGAAATCAACATTTAACTTGATGAATATTTGTCTACTTATCGATTCACTGTTAAGATAGTATGTGTTATTTTGGAGAACATCCAAGTGGATATATTGTGATCCTGCTTCAAACCATGATGGTGCAACAGTATCTATTGTGAAATTACCATTTAACCAATTTATATTTATCAAACTGGAAGGTATACATCTTGCACCTTCTCGCTGAGATTCACAATCTGTACCATTTCCAACATTTAAGGCTAGATTTTCAAAGATTTCTCCTGTTCCACCGATTTCTGAAATCGAACCAGTAATTGATATTGGTCCAAATGTTCCATCTGACCTTATTGCCACAGTTGTCGATGTTGAATCAATAGAAATGTCAAGGTCTGCCCATACATAACCAATTAGCATTTCATCGGTTCCAATGTGCGATAATGTTCCAGGGAATACAATTTCTATCTCATGTAATCCTCTTGACAAATCTTGAGTGGCAAAAATAATTGCGCTCCAATCTCCATTCGTTGTAGTTTGAGTTGTTGCCACTAATTCTCCATCAAGATATATTTCTAAGATTTCATTTTCTAAACCTTCGTTAGTCAGTGAATCAATATCAAACAGCCTTCCTGACATTTCCCAAAGTTCGCCTCTAGTTACCTGAGCATTACTATCAAATGATACTGTCATATCTGCTCTGTGAGCAAGGAAGAATGTTGCATTGGTACTATTTGCTCGATAGTAGCCTTGGCTACCTGAATAAGCTGTTATTGTCCTATTACCAAATTCAAACAAGTCTGAAACTGTCCAATCATAAGAAAATACACCTGATGAATCTGTAGTCACAGAAGTAATGGTAATACCCTCAATAATTAGTTCAACTTGATGGCCAGCAATTGGATTTAGTTGATTATCTGCCACACTTCCAGTTATGGTTATATTTTGTCCAACTGCCACTGTTTCTGGCACTTCAACACTCAATACAATATGGCTAAAGATATTCCAAGTTGCATTAGTATAACTTGGCAAATAAAATGTACTTCCATTGAATCTAATTTCTAGTAGAACTGGCCCAAGTGCTGCATCTGCAGAAACAGGATATATCGCAGTAAATAACCCGTCGTCATCAGTATCCACATTAGTCATGAAAACACCGTCTAACCAAACTTCAATGGTTAAATTAGGTAGTGGATTATCAACTAAATCCAGCAATAATCCTTCAATGGTCATCACTTCTTCTCGGTTAACATCACCACCAGGAGTAAGCAAGGTTATTTGAGTAGGCACACTAATATTGAAAGGTACAGTTGTGAAAGTTGGCAAATAATATTCTGGATTTGATGGCTCACCAACACCAATTGGATCTACCCAATCTCGACCACCAAAGAATTCTACTGTAATAGTGTGAGCGCCAGCAGAAATATCCTGTGGCAGAGGATATCCAAGGCTAAATTGTCCTGTTGAGGCATCTGTCTCTATACTTGCAACTGATTCGCCATCAACCATTAGGTGAACAACGGCTGAAGATGGAACATCAAGAATTGCTAAACTTTGCCCCAAGTCATCCAGTAGTGTGCCGTTGACAGTAAGATAATCTCCAGCAATCAAACTCTCTGAATATTCTGTTATCGTAATATTGGTTTGAGCAAGTACAACAAATGATGAGTTTGATTCTGAACCCAAAAGACCTGTAGTTCCAGAGATCCCTGAGTAAATCGCATTGACATCTTTGACACCTACAGACATGTTAGCAGGTGTTGTTAAGACACCGTAAGCAGTACCATTATCTGCAGTCGTGATTATTGTATTGATATCAGTTCCATTAAGTGAAATTGTAATCAACTGGCCTGAAACCGGTTCACCAGTATTATCGATTAATAAAATCTCAATTTCTACATCATTGCCTCTCTCGACTCTATCATTCAAACTTGGTTGACCTTGTAAGTCAAGTATTGGGTCTATGAATCGAATTTCAGTGAAGCCTCTACTATCGAACAGACTCGTATTGTTGGAGCCGAGATAGAAGTTTACTGCAGGAATGTATGTAGCCCCTAATGTATTATTGCCTGCAGCAAAGTTTGGCGATAAAAGAATAGATGCATTCCAGAATCCATCTTGTCCAACAACCCCGCCTGTCACCGTAAATCCAAGAGATTCACCATTTATTTCAAACAGAATATTTGCTGGTAAAATTGTTCCATCGACTTGTTCTAATCCACTGCCATTATCTGATGTGATTTGTCCTGAAATATTGAAACTCTCACCAGCAACAGGATTTGCTGTAATGTCATCAATTACTAAGAAGGTTAGAGAACGTATGTTAATTGTTGAGAAATTTGCGCCCGTACCCAACAAATCAATACTTCCAGCAAAAGTAATTTCTACATTGGTTAAACCTAATGGTTGTGTCAATGGTATGTTATGAGTTATATTGGCAAAACCTTCTCCGTCAGTTTGTACAGTGCCGATACGTGTGCCTCTAAAATCATAGGTCACATCATACCCTGATAGTGGTTGGAATAAATTAGATGATTCAACTAATCTAGAAGTAATATTGACACTATCTCCGCGATTTACAACAATTGCATTCAATGGTTGAATTGATTCAAATTGAGTCACTCCAAAGACAAATATAGGCGTCTCAACTGACGAACTAAGATAATACTTAGAGGAATCCTCTAACACAGAAATTACTAACGTTTTAGCTCCACGCAAAGTTCCGTTGTTTAGCGTATCTGTTGGCACTGACATATTGAATGACCCGTTAGTTGTTGTAGTATACGAACTAACCAATGTCTCATTTTCATTGTTCAGCCAATTTACTCTTAGTTTGACAGAATCAATTAGTAGTCTATTATTGTCATCATCATCAATTACTTGTCCAATAACATTGAAGTCAACACCTGCAATAGCATTCACTGGTATTGAATCAATCCTTATATCGGTATTACCCTGAATAGTAACATTGACGATAGTACTATTTCCTCTGTGTCGTGAATTACCTTTGGCAAGAGGGTCAGTTAGATCATCAGCAACTACAACTAGAATCTCATATGAGCCAGGTGCAATTCCAGTCGCTGGCCAAGTAATATTGGCTGTTCCATTAATATCACTTAATGAAGTACCCATTGAAACATTAGTCCCATTATAATCAAAATAGAACTCAACTGACACCCCTTCTAACAAGCTTAAATCTGCGAGATCTGCTACAGATGCAGACAATTCAATATCATTGTTAGTTAGAGTTATACTCTCTCTTTCTTTACCAATTGTGACAACAAATTCAGATTCAATTCCAATCAATACTGTTGGAGTGGGTAGATTTGAAATTGTTCCAGTCAATTCGTCAACTATCGGTTCTTCAGAGGCATAGTAAGGTCCGCCTTCTGGCTGTTGCGTGTAAAAATCAAATATTATTTCAACATCATAAGCATTTGATGGAAACTTGTCAGGTATTGTGATATTTTCAGAGAAAGTAGAAGTTTGATTGTCAACAATTCCCTGTGCTAAATCAATAATTCTGTCATCTTCTGTAACCAATACCATAGTATATTGAGAAATATTATCACCAAGTATAGGTGTTTGATAGACTCCATCAAATATTGATCCATTTATCCATAGATTATCTCCCAAATAAGTCCAATCTTGACTAATCGAAATATTCCAGCCAATTTCTCCTTTAACCCTTAGGAGTCCATTTCCAGATGATGGTGAATAGTCATCACTACCGTTGTAAACTACACCGATGACATAATCAGTTGCTACTAAATTAGCATCCAAATTGACTATTTGCTGATGTTTACCTGAAATGTTAGAACTTGTGTTAAACCATGAATTGTTGAAGAAGAAATCAAAATCTCCTATTGTTGAACTTAATGAGACACCTCTGTGATCCGAAATAGTAACTCCAAATAAGCCATCATAACCTCTTAATTGTGGAGAAGACTCGAATTCAAATTGTAAGAAACTCTTCAATCGGTAAGGGGCACCAGTAGATAGATTTGCATCATCAGTTGCTTGTATAGAAACAGGAATGAATCTTAATCTAACCTCTACTTCTCCCGCTCCAAAAGTTGCCAATTGAGCAGTTAACTGTTGCTGAATTGCGAACGTTCCATTTACAGTAATATTGAATATATCACTCCATGCTGCAAAAGAACCATTTTCCCGCATTGAAAGGACTAACTGGCCTTCCATATCGACTGGAGAGGGGCCAAGAGATCTTGCAGAACCATTTACCCAAACATCTTGATTAATTACAAACACACTTTTGTTCGTTAGTGGCCCTTCTATTGTTGCAGTCAAATTAGGAGCCTCACGCACATCCAAAGTAATGCTTAATCTCGAAGGCCTTAAGTGATGTTCAGAGACTGCAATAGGTGGATCTAATTCCTCAACCCATCCTTCAAACCATAACTCTGCACTGATTAATCCAAGTGTCTCAGTTTCATCTAATTCAATATTGATTGACCATGCACCGGAAGGAGTTACGATTCCTGACAGGTTATTACTACCATTAAAACTAGAAATAAATATCAAGTAAATATTTGAATTACCTCTATCAAATGAATAAGATTCTGGGGCATTCTCATACTCTATTTGGCCTTGAATTGTAGTGATAGAACCAGCACCAACCACTGGGGTCCCAATCGCAAGTGGGAATTCATGAGTAATTACAGAATCATCGGTCAAGTTTATCCAACTATCGTATAGAATAATGTTTTGAGAAATTAACTCAAAGCCTCCATGTCGAATCAATAATGAATATAATCCTGGATTAAGTGAGACTGAGAGAGTTCCACTAAAGGAAAAATTACCATTTGCATCAGTCACTACATCTGAAACAAACATTTCCGGAACTAACTCTACTTGAGGATTAGTAATTGGTACTAAGTATGTTGATAAATCATAGTTGGTAATTGGGGTTGAATTATCTGCAAATACAAATTGTCCAGAGAAATTAAAAGTATCTGATAAATCCCTATCGATAGTTAACGGTGAGATGGATTGGTTAAGAATTGTCAAATTTTCAGAAGCAGGACAAGAATCAAACGGAACCCATCCCAAGTCTATTTCGCCTGAGCCTGAATCAAAGGAAAGTTTAACTTCACCCCAAGATGAATAATCTTGTGTTGAAACAGTGTAACCAGCACCATTCCATTCGCCACCAACATAACCTGTAACATATCTAGCAGGTAAACCAGCTATTCTAGCCATGGTAACAAAGGCAGTATTGTAGTCTTTACACTGCCCAAAACCATTTTCAATAACATAAGAAGTCATGTCTTGCCCAGAAGGATTTGACACAGGAGTATGATATAACTTGAAATCGAATGTATCATTGCCCAAACGTAAGAAATCACTCAATGATTTTGCTACAGTATAAGCATCTTGTGAGGTTGCATTTTGAGTAACTGAATTAACAGTTTGAGTGACAAAATATTCAGTAGACTGTTGATCATCAAATTCTGAAGGAACTATAAGTTGATAATCAAAGCCTTGACTTACAATAGTATTGGCAGCAAGTGAATCCCAATCAAAGAAATACTCTTCTTGCCTAAGATTTAATCTATCAATTTTATCAAAGTCTATTTTTATGTTATGAGTATCGTTTGACCTAAGTAAAGTTGCAGCAGGATTAGACCAAAATGTAATATTTCGGTAATATGATGAGAGAGGTAAGTTTCCAAGACTTATTGATTCCCTATAGATTATTTCCCAATCAAGAGTTGAATTAGAAAAACTATCATCTGGCAATTGACTTGAATTATCTACATTTGGCAATAAAGGTGAGAATGGATGAACATCTTGTAGATTTGCATATGTAGAACCAGTGTAAAAATCGTTAGTATTCAATCTCCATCGGTGAATTTGGTTAATATCTACTTCACCTGTAGTATTGTTGGCCCAAAATACAACACCATCCTCTACAATATCATCTGTAGGATCAAATGGATCATAAGGTGAGTTTGTACATAATGTACCCCAAAATGCAATTGGACATTCATCTCCATCTAACATCCCACCGCCATCTGTATCAGGGTTAGTCCAATCGGTTCCGGTTAGATTCTCTATAGCATCTGGAATTCCATCACCATCAAAATCATCAGGAAGTACGTCATCTAATGGATTGGACTCAGGATTAGTTCCGTCAAAATATTCTGTACGATCATCAACGCCACCGCTATCTGTGTCGAATACTGTTGGATTAGTAACCCATGCATCAGTACTACCATTACCTATACCTATCCAAATTAAGTCACATCCTATAGTATCCTCAAAATAATTGTTAAGATTATCACCGTCATCATCAAGTAGGTTAGTACACGGTTCGTTCGGGTCTGTTAAGTCAAATACTTCGTCATAATCACTTACTCCATCAGAATCAGTATCAACTAAACTAGGGTTTGAAAACCAGCCATATACACCAAGAATCTCTTCCCAATCTGCAAGTCCATCACCATCAGAGTCTTCGTAATCATCATCACAATATTGTTGAGTTGTTGTCAATGTCCCTGCAGCTGTTGCGTCTGTATGACAGAATGAACCATTTCTATTCACTACTTGAGTAACTCCCGGAGAAGGGCCTGTAGAAACAGCAACTAATGCTTGACCTGATATTCGCTCATAAGTAAAAGGAGTTAATGTTCCTGACAAGTTATACCAACCTTCACCTCCATTCGGATTAAATCCAGATACATCTTGAATTGATAAAAGGGAATTTCCTGAATCCCAACTATTTATCGTGGTTTCGAAATTTATGAATGAGTCACATGGATCAGTGCCATGAGTCACATTTAGTTCATCACCGTCATTAACCCCACCAAAATCAGAATCCGCTACATTCCAAAGAGTGCAAGATAGATTTTCCTCCCAATTTTGAATTCCATCTTGGTCTTCATCACCAGAATCTTCCTTTCGAGTAGGGTCGGTTTCACCGGGATCTAAAATACCATTACTATTGTTATCTTCTTCGCCATCATCAAGTGCATCACCATCTGTATTGTTATTACGTGGGTCGCTCGCTTGAGGCGGATTACCATATAATCCATTTACTTCAACACCATCTGGGATTCCATCATTATCGGTATCTGAAGCAGTTGGATCTGTTAACAATACAAGTGCTTCATATGAATCATTCAAACCATCATTATCACTATCTGCACGTTGAGGATTAGTCGATGTGATCCCATCTACTTCTGCAGTATAAGTTGCACAACCACCAGGCCCAACTCCAGTTACCGGATCACAAGGAGATGTAGTCTCTGTTGGATTGCCTTCAGTACCAGGTCTAAAACACGGTATTGAGCCACACATTGTATTCCATGTTGGATTGATATATTCAAGCAAATTGGTCAAGCCATCACCATCAGGGTCGCCATTTGGACCATCAAAGTTTGAAGGGGATGTTGCATTCAAACCGTTAGCTGCTTCCCAACCGTCCGGCATCCCATCACCATCAGTATCCCAGCCATTTACATCTTCATCAATCAAGCCATCGCCATCATCATCATCAGATGAACAATCTGCATCACCATCGCCATCAGGGTCTGCTGAATCTAACAAACCATCTTGATCATCATCAAAACCATTAGCACAGATATTTCCAACTGGGTCTTCGTCACAAAGAATGGTGTTACCATTTCCATCTGAACCAGCATCACCACAAAGAGGGCGTAAGTATTGTAGTGAATCTTCCTCGTTCCAATTATTTACTGGCACTGTACCATTCCACCAAATACCATTATCCAACAAGTTTGGTGTTGCTGGATTATCCCAGCCTGATGGCATCAAGTAAGTGTACTCCTGAAGATTTGACATTCCATCTCCATCTGGATCTCCAACTGCGCCATCATCATTAGCACTTGAAAGAGGATCTAATCCATATTTCCATTCCCAACCATCAGGCAATCCGTCATTATCTGTATCAGGGTCGTTAGGAAATGAATTTATCAAGTACTCTAAACCATAGGTAAGTCCATCACCATCTTGATCGGTACTTGTTGCACTTGCATCGATTGCAAAGAAGTTGATTGAAGCTATTGTAGATAGCAACATAAGCGCAACAAGCGACAATGATTTGATAGCATCTTTGTGCTTAACAATCTGCAAATTCGCAGCCGGCTGTGAGACAATGTAACGCTTACGCATACTACCAACATGTTACGCCTGTTTTTATGCTTCATAAGGCAAATGGTACGATGTTCATACAATGTATCGAACTAAGACTGAAATTTATTTCAAATTTGGTCTAATTCATCGAGCAATTCAATATCATCATCTTCATCGATAACAGGCTCTGGAACTTCCATTTGAACTACTTCCTCTTCTTCTAATTTCATCTGATCTTCAACAGAAACTTCAACAAAACTTCCACTCGAATCATAACGACCTCTACGGTATACTGCAAGGATGAACAATAGTACTAACCCAGCCCCAAGGGCCAAAGTTTGAGGCTCAGGGTCGTATATTTCATTCATTAAACATCCAAGTCCAGTACATTCAGTCTTGAAATTAAACTTGGACAATTGAGTATAAGTTGAATTGTATGGGACTTCATCATCCATAGGAGTGACCCGTAAAACAAATTCAACATCTGTACCATCCTTTAGGTTGCTTGGTGATGTAAGTTCAACAAAGAAATCTTTACTGGTGTATGCTGGCAATGTTACAAGTAAGAAACCACCACCAACTTGTGAAGATGAGGCTGCTATTTCACCATCCCATCCAGTAGGCTCTTCTAACTCAATTACTACATCCAATGGTACGTTATTGTCATTAGAGATCCTAAATTCGATACTCTTTGTTTCTTGAGAAGAAAATCTTGTGTATTCACTCTTCTGAGTAATTGGTAGTCGACCTGGTTGGACGTCTTCCTCAACCTTAACAACAATTGGCAAATCGAAGTATCTAGCTTCATTTGAATCAACACCTTCCTCTGAAACTCTTAGATAGATGGTTTGGTTACCCGCTTCTACATTCTCTGGCAATGTGATTCCAAGATTTATGTCCTCATAGGTTTCTGCTGCTAAGTTAACGACGATAACCTCATTTTCTTGGCTATCAGTTATTGAATAGTCCCATGAACTATAACCCATATCAGCATCAATATTTCGCGCTAAATCCTTTGGATTGACAATTCTCCAAGTGGTCTCACCAGCAATGTCGCTGGTATCTGAAATCCTTACGGTATAGCTTAAATCCGAACCCGGCTCAACGGGCCCGACCGTTCCTAAAACACCACCATCGCTATCGGAAATAACTTCTGCAAGAATTCCAAATGTTCTGTGAACTGTAAAACTACTTTCAGTTTGTAACTCAGAATCACCTGAACTGGTTATATCCAAAGAAACCAAGCCAATATCTTGTGCTTCTCTATCTGTTGGAGGATATACTTCCATTCTAATTGACAAAATATCATGAGAACCAATATCAGGAGTTACTGAATTAATTCCTTCCTCAGTTAATTCCATTCCTGTGTCATTATCAAAGAATTTGTATTGCCAAGATGTAGGCATTTCATTTACTCTAATGAAAAAGGAATCAGTATCAAAACCTGAATTGAAAATATCGATATAGAAATCACCTATCTCGTCTGAGTCAACATAATGCGAAAGGGTTTCATCATAAAATTCAGGTCTTGTTGAATCTGAAATTTGGATTTGATGCTCTTCATCTTCGTATATGGAAACTCGAGGTGGTGCATAAACACCTACTTCTTCGATATTGAGAATGATATCTACCACGGCTACTTCAGTAACTGTTCCATCAATATCGGCAAATGCTCTAGCTTCTACCTCAAGTTTTTCTGGAGTATTTGACAAATCTCCTTCAGGTACATCAATTTGTAGAATCGGTCTTGCTGAGGCCCCTCCTCCCTGTAGTGAATAGCCCTGTGGCTTATCCCATATTGGGTCTGACCATGAGGAGGGTAATGAACGAGCTAAATCAAAAACAACCTCTAAGTCTGAAGATGTTGAACCAGTGTGTTCTACCAGGAATTCAACGCTTGATGTTTGGCCAGGAGCAATCAAAACTGTATCCGGTTGATTAGATGGCAAAGACAGATAAATTCCGTGTTCCATGAATTCTAATCCTTGATGTTCAAACAATACAGTATGGCCTTGAATATCTTTTATCTCAAGTGTAACCTCATATTCTCCCGGCTCAATGCCTTGATCGAAAACATAGGTGAAATTACCAACAAGTCCATTATTATCTAGAATTAAATCATCATCTTCAAATTCTTCATTAAAAATCGTTGTTGCGCCTTCATTTGAACTCATTATTAGATTAACACTCTCGATGTCATCTCTACCGAATGCGTCTTTAACTTGCAGAGTAAATTGCATTTCTCTAAACTCTTGACGATGGTTTGGATACCACTCCAAGACTTCGTTATCTGTCCATCCAGAACCAGGCATGTGAACTTTAACTGCTGAATTTGCCAAGGCATTGGCCTTAACTTCTAGTTTAGAAAAACTATTGGTTGAGTCAATATCGCCAAACTGCACTTCAACATCACAGTTTTCTCCACCACCAGTTATGCCGCCACTTCCTTGACAGCCATCGATCGTTGCATCAATTTCAAGCCCTAACTTTTTACCATTTTCAACCAAGAAGCCAGACTCCTGTATCTCGAAATTTATTACATTAACAGCATAAGTGCAAGAACCACCTCCTACACCGCCAAAGCCACCGCCTTCAGTACAAGGGTCATCTAATTCAAGAACTACTTGTTCAACAGTAGAACTGCCTGATAACAACCTAAAGGTAACATCGGTAGTAGCGCCATCGTTACCAGTAAATTTCAGATATATGCTCAACTCAATGTAATTGTTAGCACCTTCACCATAAAATCGAATGTCACTGATCATTTCATTAGTGTAGAATTCAACTGTTGACAAGACACTCAATTCCTCTGATGAGCCATCTGGTTCTGCAGTTGAAATTGAACCATCTCCCCCTGACTCAGAAGTTGATGAATCAATAAACAAATCATAAGACTCGTTTGATGAACTTGATGAAAACACTTGAGAGTCGCCCAAAACGGCTTGCTGAATAGGAATGCCTGAACTGATTAGAGGTGCTAATGAGGTGAGAATAAGTAACACAATTGCAGATGAAATAATGCGGCCACCAACGTTGTCATCATCGCGCTTCATACTGTTCACAGTACTCGCTGGCAATAAGACGGTTAAACGGTTTTGGGTTGTTGTTTCAAATTTTTCTTGATTTAATCAAGATAAAAGAAACTGAATTTTCATCATTACTTCTTCTCAATAATCCAATTGATAAGTGTATAATTTCCCTTACCATCTGTGATTTTTTCCTGTCCGTCATCACCGGTTAAAGTCCAATTATCACCGTAAGTATGCTTTTTCCAATAGCACTTTCTGCAGATCTTTTCATACTCAAATCCTCGAACAATTCTCAAACCTACAGCTTTACGCATGATATCTTTTCCACATCTTGCACAATACCTACCCCTAACATGTTGCCATAGGCGTCCTATCAATTCCCAATTTGGAAATTGTTTTCTGACCTCATCCCAAGATTTCATAAGACTTTTTTCTATCTGTCAATGGTTGATGAATGTTTACTATACCTACTCAATCATACCTTAATTGTAAAAGTGAAAGTGAAAATATATTTGTTAAAAATAACAACATTTCATTTGCCTTGACAATAAGGACAGAACCATGGAGAACTTCAAAACCAACTCTCCTGTGACTATATCGAAGCATTTTGATATCTCTTCAATCGAGTTATGGGGGTTGATTAGTACACCTGGAAATCTAAATGATTGCCATCCATTTTGCCATACTAATGAGGTCTTGGAGTGGAGTGATGAAGGGCATACAGATCGTCTTGTCTACCTTAATGGTCGAACCTATATTCGTCGGTTTCAGACATGGGAAAAAGGTAGAGGGTACACACTACTAATTGGTGAACAAGATGGGCTCCAATCTTTTGTTGAGTGGTCTATTAAATCCATATCTGAAAGTGAATCGCAATTGACTATTTCCGTTCGACCTTTCCTGCTTGCTGGAATCCCGAAAATAGTATCATACATCCCGTACGTCTTTTGGGTAAAACCAAAACTACGTAGTTATCTCAAATCTGTTTTATCAGGGTTTGAATACTTTTCAAGAACTCACAAGGCAGTACCAAGAAATCACTTTGGACGACATTCTTGGTTCTCGTGATTGCTTCACGAATCACAAAAATTGCGACTTAATAGCAGAATATTGCTTATGCTAATATTATCTCATTAATTGTAGTCAAAAGCCCAACAATCAGAGCAAGCATCAACAGTGCATTTGTGAAAAGGCTGCCTTCAGCTGGCTCCCCCATAAACGTCATTCCGTCTTCCATACCTTCATCTTTCAGCCTATAGTAACTGATCAATACTAGTAACATTACTGCAGGTGCTGTCAAAATATCCATCTGGTTTGTATCGCTTGTAGTGCGGGCAACTCCAGCAACAAGTCCAATGAAGGATGTCACAGTTACTGAGACAAAAGCCATAGCAGAAGGATGCATTACCATCCACTTTCCAGAGGCTCCTTCCACCAGTACCAAAGCAGACCAAAGTGTGTACATCAGTATCAGTGAGCCGGTTACAGAAACTGTAGTAGGTAATGGAGCGCCCATCCCAATAGAATCATCCAATAATGCTACCCACGCTTCGTCTGCTGGGAACCCTTCAGAAATCACAGTATCTGGAGTAAAGATCATTCGTAGCGAGTAGTAAAGTCCCGCCAAAACAAGCAGTATAAGAGCCACCATTGCAATTCTATCTTTGACTTTCAAACCCAGTTTGAAATCTGACAACCCATCATTAACTCCTTCATCTCGGAGTGACAAATATGCTCCAATGTATACAAGTGTAACAAAAATTGAGACATATTTTGGCGTCTCACTGGCAGCACTATCTGCATTCCAGTTCATCCAAATACAAACAGTCATGGCGATCATACCGATTATTACAGGCAGCATAATCCTCCACTTGCCTTTTGCACCTTCAAACAGAATGAGCATTGTTGAGATGAATATTCCAAAAAATAGTACGCCGTTGAATCCGGTTTCTACCCCTCCATGACCGTATGCTGGATCTCCGGTCTCGCCGGCAAGACCATTGCTGATTAACCCAAATCCAGTATCTCCTCCGGTAACATATTCTATACCAAAGAACATGAAACTTAATGAGTATAAAAATAGTAGGAATGCTGAGATTCCGAGGCATATTTTGGCAGGCGTTGATTCAATTTTAAACATCTTTATCAAATAGATGTGATTCAAGTCACTCTTTAATTATAATCATAAAAATATCTACACAACTACTATTTATGATTCTAAATAGAATTTGCGTGCGACAAATTGCAAAACAAATTAATAATTTTAGTTAGTGAGATAATTGTGAGTGATGAAGTTACTGAAAATTTGGAAACAAAAACCCCTAAAGATCCGAATTTTTGGAAGGGTTTGATTATTCCAGCATTCTTTCCTTTTGTATTCTTGATTTGCGTAATTTTGACTATTGATATGCAAATAGTAGATTATCCATTATTAAATCGGTTTTTTGGCGGTGATGATTTGTTAATATTCTCTTTATTTGGCTTGTTATGCACTCTTATCGCGTGGCCAATAATCGGATTTAACATGCCACCACCTTACCATGAGGGTGGAAAAGTTTCTGCAAAGATTGCTTTGACTGGCGGAGTTTTGCTTTTGGTATGGGTCTTGGTATTGTTTTCTTTTATCGGCGCATCCTGAATTAGATTAACGCCTCAAATCCAAAGTTTAGCAAATTACCGAATTTCAGTAATATGTATCTCCATAATCACTCAAGCATATGATAAAGTGACTAATTCACTATATTTCCACAACTCTGCTTCAGGAGCAATTCCGTCATTGGCTCTAAAATAGAGTTCATTGTTTAATTCGGTTAGATATGGGTAAATATTGTCTCCAGATGGTTCGAGATTTGCGACCATGGTTGGAGTATTAGTTCCATCATACTTCCACAATTCATATCCGTTAATTCCGTCGTTGGCATTGAAAAAGAGTTGACCATTGAACACGATTGGACCACGATGAGAATAAGCTTCATTTGAAGTATATAGACCAGAAGCTGGGCCGACATTGATGTCAGCGATCATATTCGCATTAGTCCCATCATATTTCCACAATTCATAACCATGAGTTCCATCGGTAGCCTGAAAATAGAGTTCATTATTGAAAACTAATAGAGAATGAGAGCCGCCATATGGAGCGGATAATGGATACAATTTAGTTGCAGTAGTTCCGTCAAACTTCCACATATAACTTCCAGATACGAAATAGAGTTCATCATTAAAGACGGTTAGATCTTTAGCATAACCATTGAAAGAGCTAGAGGTGGTATCATGTACCATAACAGTACCTGATGCAGTCCCATCAGTCTTCCATAATTCATGTCCGTGAGTTCCATCGTTACCTTGAAAATAAAGTTCATTGTTGAATACAGTAAACGAGTGTTTGGCAAAAGGATCGAGACCATCACCATTAGAATTAATATCGGCAACCATAACAGTACCTGATGTAGTTCCATCAGTCTTCCACAATTCATGTCCGTGAGTTCCGTCGTCGGCTCTGAAATAAAGTTCATTATTGAAGACGGTGAAACACGGGAATCCAAGGGGGCTGACCCCACTCGCACTAGAAGGGTCTATATTGGCAACCATACTTGGAGCATTAACTCCATCATACTTCCACAATTCATAACCGTTAATTCCGTCAGTTGCTCTGAAATAGAGTTCATCCACTCCAAATGTCGTGAAGACTGTTAGATGGGCGGGGTTACTATTACCTAATGGACTGATATCGGCAACCATAACAGTACCTGCAGCAGTACCATTACTCTTCCACAATTCATTTCCGTGAGTTCCGTCGTAGGCTCTGAAATAGAGTTCATTATTGAAGGCAGTTAGAAAAGTAGGGGAAATGTTAGGCGTAACTAGTGATAGAGCAACTGTCTTACAATATGTAGTAGAATAATCCACTTCACCTAATTCTAATTGGCCATTAGCAGCAGTTCCACCACCATCACCATTATCTAGTCCATGGGAAACAACTCTGCTTCCACCATTACATGTTGTTGAAATTTGTTGATTTGAAACTGAAATTAGCATAGTATTTGCAGAAGATCCACCGTCACAGATATATTGAGTTGAATCTACTTCATTAGACTCGAGTTGGCCATTGTCATTGTCATCATTTCCTGCCTCAACCTTAACTCCGCCATTTGCACAGTTATTTCCTGCTGGTTCGTTGGATGTAGCGATTAATGCAGTTACACCGTCCGCACCATCTTGGCCATCGACTCCGTCTGCACCATCTTGGCCATCGGTACCATCTGCACCGTCTGCACCATCATTTCCTGCTGGACCCTGTGGCCCTTGCGGCCCTTGAGCACCGTCTGCACCATCTTGGCCATCTGCACCATCATTTCCAGCTGGACCCTGTGGCCCTTGCGGCCCTTGAGCACCATCTTGGCCATCGGTACCGTCTGTACCGTCTGCACCATCATTTCCTGCTGGACCCTGTGGCCCTTGAGCACCATCTGCTCCATCTGCACCATCTTGGCCATCTGCACCATCATTTCCAGGAGGTCCTTGTGGACCTTGAGCACCATCTGCACCATCATTTCCTACTGGACCTTGCGGACCTACTGGGCCTTGAGCACCGTCTGCTCCATCTGCACCATTACAAATATCAACTGAAATTACTACTTCGATTGCATCTAATACTCCGTCTGCATTAGAATCTTCACCAATATCAAAGGCATTACCGCCATTTGCACAACTTGTTATTTTTGCATTGATAATAATTGATATTCCATCTTGCCCATCAATACCGTCTGCACCGTCCAGTCCATCGGCACCTGCAGTTCCGTCTTGTCCATCTGCACCATCATTTCCTGCTGGTCCTTGTGAGCCTGCTGGACCTTGAGCTCCATCAGCACCGTCTTGACCGTCGACGCCATCCACACCATCTGCACCAGGTGCACCGTCTGCACCATCAGCACCTTGAATGACAATAACATTCCAGCCAGTTGTTTTACAAACTAGGAATTGGTTATTAGCCTCAACATAATACAGTCTACCATTGGTATCTTCATCACAATTTGGTAGATCTGCAACAGTAGCAGCAAAGTGTACATTCCAATCATCTAATTCTTCATCCGTTGTATCGGATGAATCGTTTCCTGTAAAGCACCAAGCAATAGCAACAGAAATCATCAACAGGCAAAGTAGTAGAGCAATGGGTCTCTTCATAGCAGGGCTTTAGTTAGACGGCAATTAAATTCTTGTGAGACTATGGGCAGGGTTTGCTTTAGTTAAGTCGTAGTTAAATCAATATACCTTATTAGGAGTAGTAAAATTATGTCCACACTAACTAAACGAGGTAGTTTTTTAATTTATACTGCTTTAATCTGGTGTTTTTCACCTCTTTTACTATTTTTAAATACTGATGGAGTCGGTGATTTTCTGTGGTTTTGGTTATTTTGCGTGGCGTTTCTATTGATAACGATTGGAATATACATTTATCAAGAGAAAAAGTTACTCGCATTGGATTCTAGAAAAATTGCTACGATGTCACCTTTCAACTCTCAAATTAAGGGTTTGGCTTGGTTCATTATGTTCATGATACTTCTTATTGAAACAGGATTTATTGCACTAAAAAGCAATTTTGACTCTTCAACATACTATCCAATATTTATCCCTAGTTTTGATATATTTACTATCGAACCAAATAGTAATTCAATATATAAAACAAGAATATTGTTTGGCTGGATTTATGCGACTATTGGCATGGGTGCATTTGTTGGTTTTTCTTGTGAAAACTGGGCCAGTCAATTGATTGTCACCAAGAAAAATGAATTAATATTTGGTATTAACTCTCAAGAAGAATCCGACAATAACTCTGGCGAAGCGGATGATTCTTCAACACTTGAAAGTCAATCTTCAGAAACGAGTCAGTTAGAGAGGCCGGCGACATATAGTGACATTATAGCGGCGATGGAAGCACAGTTACAAGAGGCAATAAGAGTGGCTGAACTATTAGAGGAAGAATTAGTTGAGACTAAAGCAAAAGTTGTTGATTTAGAGGTTGAAGTAAAGAAGCGAGAGGAAGAAATTTCTCAAATTCAAGAATACAAAGTTGAAGTGAATAAGTATGTTAGTGAGCGTGGAAAAGAGAGTGAAGAGAGTGGAAAAAACCTATCACTTACTGATTCAGTAATGGTTGGAGATTCAATAATGGGAGGAGTTAAGATCGATAAGCAAATCAATAATGATCCTGAAGCGATTGTCAAAGCCATTATCGAAGCATATCGTCATGGATTGAATGACTGAGATTGTTAATCTCATCAATCAGATAATTACTGCATCAGCCAATAAAAACACCTCAAACCGGCTCATTACCAAATCCATACCGAATTGAAATTAAATTAAACCGTCTACTTCATGGCTGGCACATGGAAAAATCATCAGTTATTCGGATGTGGATCACCAACAAAAATAACAGGGAAATCACGGACGCTATGAGTGAATCCATGGTAGCCTTTCTTTCAATTGCCATTGAAAATGGTTGCACTGGTTCAACATTTGCCGAAGATGACGAACGCATAATTGCATACACTAGATGGTCAGATGAAATGGCATTAGAGCAATTTCGTTCTTCAGAGGATTATAAAATTCAAGAAGTAAAAATCATACAAGCATTTGTTGCTGCGGGCTTCGAAATACCTGACGATATACTGTTTAATTCAACTGCAAAAATTTTGTTCAGTAACTGAACTGAGTCAATCTGCCTTCTGAACAGGTGGTTTCCAATCTTGGTATTCAAGGTATGCTGCCTCAGGAGCACGTTGCGAATCCTTGAATTCTCTAATTCGGTCTGCTAACCAAGTAAACCACTCTAACCGTGTGTTATCAAAACGGTCCCTCTCTCCCTGAATCAATGGCTGACAATTTTCATGTGTTGAAAGAATCAAACCCGAATACATATCGTATACGAGGTGGAAATCAAGGTCACCTCGATGAACGAGGGCACCCATGCTTTCCCAAGTAGTCATGACAGCCATGAGGTCAGGCCATCGCTCGCCATGATATTCCTTGAATTTGTCCAACGAGTCAATATCCTTCGGTTGGTACACTAATTCAACTACACCAGCTACCCAGTTTGGCCTGTGGAAATGCTCTGACAGAATCAACGCCGCTGAACTTTCTCGATTTGCCTTCATCTCTCGGATTTGGAACCACGAGTAAACGGCAGCACCAAGAATGGTGACGAGGCCAATAATTTCAGCATACGAAGCAGCAGTATCCAAATCCATTACTTACCCGTGCTTTACGAGGCATTTTGTGTTTAGGGTTTAGCATTACTTTTTTTTGCAAGTTTGCAGGCGTGAGACTTGCGCCCACTTTTTTTACTCAAATCTTGAAAATAGAGAATTGCTGTTTTTCGGAAAAGCAAAAAAGATAGCCTGGAATACGACATTCGTGGAAGAAAAAGAATTGAAGGTTTTGAAATTAGAAGAAATGACCAATTTGATATGGATAATTTATATTCCATTAATTATAATAATTCTAATATTCACAATTAGTGAATATGGTTTCTTCTCTATATACGAGTATACGATACTTGCAGGTATCACAGTCTTTTTTGGGATTCCTATTGTTTGTATTATTTTAGGAGGCTTAATCATGGTATTAACCAAATTAAATGTTGTTAAAACTGATGGGAACTGGGGTACATTAGATATAATGAAGTCATTTTTTTCTGAACTTTATGATGACGAAAAGTGAGTCTCTATTACCTGATCTTTGCATCGCGATTCAGCGCACTTCTGCGAAGAACTTCGCGGGGTTCAACTTGTGGGGCTTGAGCCCACTTTTTTTACTCAATTCCGAAACTTCGGAAATTACCGTTTTTCGGTAAAGTTTTCTATTCAAATCTATCATGCATATGTAATAGTGGTTTGTTGAGTATACTTCCACAATTCATTTCCGTAAGTTGAGTCAGTGGCACTGAAATAGAGTTCATTATTGAAGACGGTTAGATAACTGGGATAACTGTTAGTACTTCCAGAATAGATATCAGCAACCATACTTGGAGCATTTACTCCATCATACTTCCACAATTCATATCCGTTAGTTACGTCGTCGGCTTGGAAATAGAGTTCATTATTGAAGACGGTTAGACCACCGGGATTACTGTTAGAACTTCCAGAATTAATATCAGCAACCATACTTGGAGCATTTACTCCATCATACTTCCACAATTCATCTCCGTTAGTTCTGTCGTCGGCTTCGAAATAGAGTTCATTATTGAACACAAATAGATCATCGGGATTACTGCCTAAAACTCCAGATACAATGTCAGCAACCATACTTGGAGCATTTACTCCATCATACTTCCACAATTCACCTCCGTTAATTCCGTCGGTGGCTTTGAAATAGAGTTCATTATTGAAGACGGTTAGATAACCGGGATAACTGCTAGAACTTCCAGAATTGATATCAGCAACCATACTTGGAGCATTTACTCCATCATACTTCCACAATTCATATCCGTTAGTTCCGTCGGTGGCTTCGAAATAGAGTTCATTATTGAACACAAATAGTTCATCGGGATTACTGTTAGAACTTCCAGAATTAATATCAGCAACCATACTTGGAGCATTAACTCCATCATACTTCCACAATTCATCTCCGTTAGTTCCGTCGGTGGCTTCGAAATAGAGTTCATTATTGAACACAAAAAAATCAATGGGGTAACCGTTGCCACCAGGATTGATATCAGCAACCATACTTGGAGCATTTACTCCATCATACTTCCACAATTCATATCCTTTAGTTACGTCTTCGGCATTGAAATAGAGTTCATTATTGAAGACAGTTAGATATCCGGGAAAACTGCTGAGACTTCCAGGATAAATATCTATGCTCAACAATATCGATTTTGTACAAAAGGTGGTTGAATAATCTACTTCTCCGGGTTCAAGTTGACCATTTGCTGCAGTTCCACCACCATCGCCATTGTCAAGTCCATGAGCAATTACACTTCCGCCAAGATTACAACCCATTGAAGTTGGAGGTGTTGAATAACTGGTAAGCATAGTACTGGCTGATGAGCCACCATCACAGATGTATTGAGTAGAGTCGACTTCATTAGAATCAAGTTGACCATTGCCATTGTCATCAACTCCTGCCTCTATTTTGACTCCACCATTGGCGCAGTTAGTGCCTGCTGATTCTGTTGAAGTTGCAATTAATGCGGTTGAACCATCATTCCCATCAATTCCGTCAGCCCCATCTTGTCCATTTGTCCCGGGTTGCCCTTGCGGCCCTTGAGCACCATCTGCTCCATCTTGTCCATTTGTTCCGGGTTGCCCTTGCGGTCCTTGAGCACCATCTGCTCCATCTTGACCATCAGCACCATCATTTCCTGCTGGCCCTTGTGGTCCTTGTGGCCCTTGAGAGCCATCGGCACCATCTTGACCGTCAGCACCATCATTTCCTGCAGGTCCTTGAGGTCCTTGTGCACCATTGCAAATATCAACGTTCATTACAACTTCAGAAGCTTCCAAGAAACCATTACTATTGCTATCAGGCCCAATATTGAAAGTGTTACCACCATTTGAACAAGATGTGCTTGAAGATGTTGTAATTAGAATTGAAGTTCCATCTC
>MDTG01029186.1_pt1 | contig 26328 bp, 26 predicted proteins | sample 811421 | NCBI WGS metagenome assembly MDTG01 (sample SAMN05326645, study PRJNA326480) | marine metagenome | isolation source: seawater | place: Pacific Ocean: South East | collected 2011
TAGCTCAGCTGGATAGAGCAACTGCCTTCTAAGCAGTGGGCCGCAGGTTCGAATCCTGCAGGAAGCGTAATTATTTAGAAATAGGTTAATTTTACTCAACAGCTCAGATTATTTTAATTTTATTCTTATGTTATTTTTAAAATAAAGATTTCAAATTTTATATATATTCAAGTGATTAATAATGTTTTAACAGTTAATAATGGATATTTGTTTTTTAAAATAGGAATATTTCTTTTACTCTCTGCACCTATACCTGGAGCTATATTCTTATTTTTATCTTTAATAATAAGTTTTTATAATAATAAGAATTTATTTTTTCAGGACAAGTGGAATCAACCATTTATCTTTGCAACTATTTTTTTGCTTCTAATAGTCTCGATATCAAGTTTAGATTTTTATTCAAATGATCTTCCAAATTGGAATATTTACCTTAATTGGATTGGTCTAGCTAATTGGATACCAATGTTTATAAGTGTATGTGGATTTAAACCTTATTTAAATTCATATAGCAAAATTAGAAAAATATCTATTCTTTTAATAATAGGTACAATTCCCTTATTTATAACTGGGATATTACAAGTTTTTTTTAAAATATATGGACCATTTGAATATTTTGGTGGTCTTATAACTTCTTATCAAAAATGGGGAAGTGATGGTTTATCTGGATTATTTAGTAATAAGAATTATGCTGGCACATGGTTAATAATTATTTGGCCATTAACAATAGCTCTTTTTAGAGAAAGATTAAATAAAAATAGGTTAAATAGATTTTATATTCTTTTATTCCCAATATTTACTTTATCTGCAATATTTCTAACAAATTCAAGAAATGCATGGCTAGGAACTTTTATTTCTACATTATTATTATCAAATCAAACATTAATTCTAATTTTAACTTTAATTTTCCTATTTTTAGTTATTTTAATTCTGGCAGCTACAACTGATTTATTTCCAATTTTTTTAAATGATTTTGCAATAAAAATAATACCTAACGATATACTTTCTAGATTCACTGCTATTTATGGTTTTTCATATTTTGCAAACTATCCAAGAATTGATATTTGGAGAAATACAATTAACTTTATAATAGAAAGACCTTTTTTGGGTTGGGGAGCTGCAAGCTTCCCAATATTATATAAATCTATAAATATCGAATGTTGCTATAAAAATTATCTTAGATGGATAGCACATACTCATAACTTTCCACTTGAAATAGCCTTTAACTATGGAATTTTATTTTCTATTTTTATAAATTCATTGATCTTTTTAATATTGTTCAAATCTTATAAATTAATATTCCTTTTGCCAAATAAATTTTCAAAAAACATTACTAAAGATTACTTTAATAAAAGCTGGTGGGTATCTTGTTTAACTCTTTATTTAAGCCAATTTTTTGACATCCAATATTATGACCTAAGAATTAGTATTGTTTTTTGGATATTAATTTCAGGATTAATTTGCAGAATTCAATATGAAACGAAAGAATGCTTAGATAAATAATTATTCTTAATTAAAATCGTCCATCTCCAACCTGCCATAAGTTAATATCCTCTCGCCTTACAGTTTCTGAATCTAATATTCCTCTAGTATCGAATACCCAAGCTGGTCTTCTCATTAGTTGGGAGATTCTTTTCCAATTAAGATCAATATATTCTTCCCATTCAGTAATAACTATAAGTGCATCCGAACCATCAACTGCCATGTAAATATCTTCTTCAAAAGAAATTTGTTTTTCTAAATCAACTTTATTATTTTTAATTTGATTAACAGAGGTTCCTAAAACTTCTTTAATTTGAGTAAAAGAAACCTTTGGATCATTAAAAGTTAACTTTGCATCTTCATTTAATAAATCAAGCGAAATTTGAATAGCTGGAGATTCCCTTGTGTCATTTGTATTTGCCTTAAATGCAAATCCCAAAATTGTTATTTTTTTATTTGAAAGATTTCCAAATAAACTTTTTACTATATTTTTATATATTCTTTTCTTTTGCCAATCATTTAGTAAAACAACTTGTTGCCAATAATTTGCCACCTCAGGCAGATTAAATTGCTTGCATAAATAAACTAAATTTAATATATCCTTCTTGAAACAACTCCCACCAAAACCCGGACCTGAATTTAAGAAAACATCTCCAATTCTATGATCTAGTCCAATTGCCTTTGAAACCTCCTTGATATTCCCACCAGTTGCTTCACAAATAGCTGATATAGCATTAATAGAACTTATCCTTTGAGCCAAAAATGCATTGGCTGCTAATTTTGATAATTCACTACTCCATAGATTTGAAGTTAGTATTTTTTCATTAGGCACCCATCTCAAATATATTTCTTTTAATAATTTAATTGCGTCTGGATTATCTCCTCCTATTAAAACTCTATCTGGATACTCTAAATCATTTATGGCTGTTCCCTCTGCTAAGAATTCAGGATTTGAAAGTACACTAAATGTTATTTCTTCGTTATTCTTTTTATTCATTTTTTCTGCAGAATAAAGAATATCTTGAATTATTTTTGCTGTCCTCACTGGCAAAGTACTTTTTTCGACAACGATAGTATGTCCCTTAGCTTGAGAGGCTATTCTCCTTGCTGATGATTCAACCCACTTAAGATCACTAGCTTCACCTGCTCCTATCCCAGAGGTTTTAATTGGTGTATTTACTGAAATAAAAATCATATCTGCATTTTTTATTGCATCATCTACTTCAGTACTAAAAAAAAGATTTTTATTTCTGACTCTTTTTATTACCTGATCTAATCCTGGCTCATATATTGGCAAATCTCTTAAATCTTTACTGTTCCATTCACTTATTCTTTTTGGATTAATATCAACAACTTTGACCTCCAATTGAGGACATTTATCGGCAATAACAGACATAGTAGGACCACCCACATATCCCGCACCAATACAACAAATTTTTTTTATCCTAATGCCCATCAAAATGAAGATACAGATTACAAATTATAGTACATTACTAAATTTTTTTAAATTTTAACTTCAAATACATTTCAAAATAATCAATCATTGTATACTTGATTAAATTTTTTAATTAAACACCTTCAAAAAATTTATAAATTAAATTTATAAATTAATAAAAAATATTTAGTTCTACTATATAATTTTAGATGTCTATAAAATTATTTTTTAGTTAATTTATTTTATTTAGAAATCTTTTTAATGAGTAAAAAAGACGAAATTTTAATTACAGGAGCTGCTGGTTTTATAGGTTTTCACTTATCATCTAGATTATTAACACAAGGATTTAAAGTTATAGGTTTAGATAATTTGAGCACAAATCATGATCAAGATCTAAAAATATCAAGGTTAAATAAGCTTTCTCAAAATAAGAAACATCTTTATTGGAACTTTTACAAAAATGATATTGAGGATTTAAATTCTCTTAGAAAAATATTCATCAAACATAAACCTAAAATTGTTATAAATTTAGCTGCTCAAGCTGGAGTTCGAGAATCAATAAAAAACCCAAAAATATTCATAACTTCTAATATCTTAGGTTTTCATAATATACTTGAATGTTGCAGGGAATTTAATATAGAAAATTTAATCTATGCAAGCAGTAGTTCAGTTTATGGCAATAACAAGAAGAAACCCTTTTCAGAAGATGATTTTGTTGATCATCCAGTGAGTTTATATGCTGCTACAAAAAAATCTAATGAGCTTATGGCCCATAACTACAGTCAACTTTATAAAATTCCATCAACAGGTCTAAGATTTTTTACAGTTTACGGTCCTTGGGGAAGGCCTGATATGGCTCCAATGATTTTTGCTAAGAATATTTATTTAAAAAAACCTATTAATATATTTAATAATGGAAACCTCTCAAGAGATTTTACTTATATTGACGATATTATTGAAGTTTTAACAAGATTAATTTATAAGCCTGCTACACAATCTGAAAATTTTAATCCTGACAAACCTATACCCTCCCAGAGTAATTGTCCACATAGAATATTTAATGTTGGGAATGGTAATGAAACACAATTAATGGATTTTATTAAAATTTTAGAGAATGAATTGGGCCAAAAAGCTATTAAAAGATTTACCTCGATGCAAAAAGGGGATGTTTTCGCCACACTAGCTGATACATCATATATAAAAGAATGGACTGGATTTGCCCCTAACACTAGTATTGAAGAAGGCATTAAAAAGTTTGCCCAGTGGTTTAGAAGTTATTATATTAATTAGTGTTTATAAAAAAAATGTTCTTAAAACTATTTTATGAGAAAATATTATTGTGACTCCCTTAGCTAATGAAAAAATATTAATATCATGTTAAATGAAATCAAATCAATCTTAATTACAGGTGGCACTGGAAGTTTTGGAAAAGCCTTTTTAAAAGAGGCGACACAAAGGATGCCGCACTTAAAAAGGATAATTGTTTTTAGCAGAGATGAATTAAAACAATGGGAGCTTAGTCAGGAATACCCAAATAGCAAATATCCTGCTATGCGATTTTTTTTAGGAGATGTAAGAGATAAAGATAGGCTTCATTTAGCACTTGAAGGGGTAGATTGTGTAATCCATGCCGCAGCATTAAAACAAGTTCCAGCAGCAGAATATAATCCAGGAGAATTTGTTAAAACCAATATATATGGTGCCGAAAATCTTATTTATGGATGTTTGGCTAGAAATGTTAAAAAAATAATTGCCTTAAGTACTGATAAAGCATCTTCTCCAGTCAATTTATATGGAGCCACAAAACTTTGTTCTGATAAGCTATTTATTGCTTCAAATAATATTAGAGGAGCAAAAGATATAAGCTTCTCAATAGTTAGATATGGAAATGTCATGGGTTCAAGAGGCTCAGTTATTCCGCATTTTCTAAAAATTGCGAATGATGGCGAATTAACCATAACTGAAGAAAACATGACTAGATTCAACATAACTCTTAAAGAAAGTGTAGAAATGGTTTTCTGGGCTATAGAAAATTCTTCTGGAGGAGAAATATTTGTTCCTAAGATTCCTAGCTATAGAATTAAGGATCTTGCCAAAGCAATTGGTCCAAAATGTAATATTAAAATAACTGGATCAAGGCCTGGAGAAAAAATTTGCGAAGAAATGATTAGTATAAGTGATGCTCCTTACACTTATGAATTAGATAATTATTATGTCATTGTCCCAAATTATTATAATTTTGAGGAAAGTAAGCTAAAACATCTAATAAAAAATAAAGTAGATACAAACTTTAGTTATAATTCCTCTAATAACCAAGATTTTTTAAATGTAGATAAAATAAGAAAGCTCATTATTGAAAACATTGATGAATCATTTATCCCTATGTAAAAAAAAATTTGATGATAAAAGCATTTAAAAAACAATTTATACCTTATGGAAAGCAAAAAATCACTAATGATGATATTGAAGCTGTAACAAATACTCTTAAAAGTGAATACTTAACTCAAGGTCCAGTTGGAGAAATATTTGAAGCAAAAATTTCAAAAAAGGTAAATTCCTCTTATGCTGTTACCTTTAATAGTGCAACAAGTGCACTGCATGCTTCATGTCTTGCATTAGGTGTTGGCAATAATGATTATGTATGGACATCTCCAAATACCTTTGTAGCATCTGCAAATTGTGCGAGATTATGTGGAGCACAGATTGATTTCATTGATATCAATCCTTTAAATGGCTTGATTTCAATTGAAAAATTAGAAAAAAAACTTAAATCCGCAAAAGCCTCTAATAAATTACCCAAAGTTTTGATACCAGTTCATCTATGTGGATCAAGTTGCGATATGAAAAAGATATTTAAACTCTCAAAAATCTATAATTTTTCTATCATCGAAGATGCAAGTCATGCTCTTGGCGGTAGATATGAAGATGAACCTGTAGGGAATTGCAAATACAGTGATATTTGTGTTTTTAGTCTTCATCCTGTAAAAATTATAACCTCTGGAGAAGGAGGAATAGCTACAACAAATCAAGCTCAATTATCAAAAAAATTAAGGAATTTTAGATCTCATGGTATAACAAAAGACGATTCTGATTTTGAGAAAAAATCCCTAGGACCTTGGTACTATGAGATGCAAAACTTAGGATTAAATTATAGATTAACTGACATTCAAGCAGCTTTAGGAATTAGCCAATTGAAAAGATTAGATTCCATAATCAAGAAAAGAAATGATTTAGTAAAGGAATACAAAAAATTAACAGAAGGTTTTCCTATAGAATTTTTAAAAGTTCCAGATAATGTATACTCATCATTTCATCTTGCAGTAATAAGATTGCATGAAAAAAGTTCTTTACACCACTTAAAAATTTTCACAAAACTTAGGGATTCTGGAATTGGAGTTCAACTACATTATCTTCCTGTACATTTACATCCTTACTACAGAAAACTTGGATTCAAAGAAGGGGACTTTCCTGAATCTGAATTTTATTCATCAAATGCCTTCTCAATCCCTTTATTTGAAGACCTTACTAAAGCAGTACAACAAAAAATTATTAATTCACTAGAAAAAGCATTATTTAATGGATATGATTGAAACCGTAATAATAGGTCTTGGCAATATTGGATGCGGGTATGATTACGAAATACCATTTATATTTAATGATCCAAAATCATCAAAATGTATACTTACTCATGCAAGAGCTATTGCTTGCCATCCTAATTTTAAACTTATTTGCGGAATTGATAAAGACCCAGAGGCTTGCAGACTATACAGTAATAATTATAAAAGTCCAAGCTTTAAAAATATTGCTGAATGGTCTGAATCAAAAGATTTCAAAAATCCAAATTTAGCTATTATTGCCGTACCTCCAAATTATCAAAAAGATGTATTAAGAGAACTTTTTAACATCTGCGAACCTAAAATGTTGTTGCTTGAAAAACCGATCGCTAGTAACTTAAAAGATCTTAAAATAATTAAAAAAATTATTAGAAATATTAATCATACAGATATATTTATCAATTATATAAGATGTTATCTTCCTGCTGTAAAAGAATTAAAAACAATTATTGATTCAAATAAATTAGGACAATTTATTCATGGGAATATAACTTATGGGAAAGGTTTATTAAATAATGCTTCTCACTTTATTAATCTTGCTGAATTATTGTTAGGAGAATTTACTTTTTTAAATAAAGGGAAAATAACCTCCAAATGTCTTGGATATGACAATGAAATTAACATAACTTTATCTGCATTAAATTTTAGTAATGCATTATTGAATGTAGTAAGTATTTCAAAACTAGGTTTGGTTGCAGGAGAAATAGATCTTTGGTTTGATCATGGAAGAATATTATGGCCAAATAATGGGGATCATATATTTATTTGGTATGCTGAAAAAGAAAAAAGTATAGATGGATATCTTAGGCTATCAAATAACCCTAAAACAATTTCTACTGATATGAAATCATATCAAATTCATGTATTGAATTTTTTAAATGATTTTTACAACAAACAATCAATAAAAAACTTATCTTGTTCACTTAATTCAGGATTAAAGACTTTAGAATTATTGTTAAATATCCAAACTTAATGAAAAGAGAACTTCTCGCATCTGAAGGAGGAATTCCAACAATAAAGAATTCTTTCCCTATCTATAAAAGTATTGGGGACGAGGAAATTAGGGCTGCTAACAAAGTTTTACATTCAGGAGTTTTATCAGGTTTTATTGCTGCTAATGGTGAAGGTTTTTTAGGTGGTCCAGAAGTAAATCTATTAGAAAACGAAGCATGCAAATTATTTAATGTAAATCATGTTATTTCAGTAAATTCATGGACATCTGGATTAATTGCTGCTGTCGGAGCGATTGGGGTAAATCCAGGAGATGAGATAATCGTCACTCCATGGACTATGGTTGCTACAGCAACAGCAATTCTTCATTGGAATGCTATTCCAGTATTTTGTGATATAGATCCATATACATTTAATATTGATCCCTCTAAGATTGAAAAACTTATTTCACCAAAAACGAAAGCCATACTCTCTGTTGATATTTTTGGACAAAGCTGTGATATGAAATCACTTAGAGGTATTGCTGATAAATATAATTTAAAACTTATTTCAGATACTGCTCAGGCACCTGGAGCTAAAACAAACAATGATTTTGCTGGCACTCAAGCCGATATTGGTGGTTTTAGTTTAAATTATCATAAACATATAAATTGTGGAGAGGGTGGCCTATTAGTTACTAATAATAATGATTTTGCCCATCGTCTTAGACTTATTAGAAATCATGGAGAAGCCGTAATAAAAACAGATAATAAAAATGAATTGAATAATATCATTGGATATAATTTTAGACTTGGAGAAATAGAGGCTGCTATTACGAGAGAACAACTTAAAAAACTTCCTGAATTAATTAAAAATAAACAAAAAATAGCAAATGATTTATATTCTGGTCTTTCTGGTTTAGGGGGATTAAAGCTTCCAAAGATTGCAAAAAACTCTACACATGTTTTTTATATATTTGGAATGATTCTTGACATAAAAAATTTAAAAAAGGATAGAGATTGGATTTTTAAAAATCTTACTGCTGAGGGAGTTCCAGGGCTTTTAAATGGATATCAAAATATTCATTTAAACCCTATTTTTATTAATAAGATTGCTTACGGAAACGATGGATTTCCATGGAAAGGTCTAAAAGATAATATTAGTAATAGATCATATTCATTAGGATTATGTCCCATTGCGGAAGAACTACATCTTAAATCATTTTTAGGGATAAATCTTTGTGCTCATTTTTATAACGAAGAGGAGATAAAACTTGTCATTAAGGCATTTAAAAAAGTATGGTCCCACCTTATTTAAAAAGAAAATGAATATTGCAATTATTCCTGCTAGAGGTGGAAGTAAAAGAATACCAAGAAAAAACATCAAGATTTTTAACGGAAAACCTTTAATTTCTTGGTCAATATCAGCTGCTATTAATTCAAATATTTTTGATAAAGTTATTGTAAGCACTGATGATAAAGAAATCGCAGAAATATCAAAAGGTTATGGAGCTGAAATTCCTTTTCTTAGACCAGCAAATATAAGTGATGACTATACTCCTACAAGAGAAGTAGTTTTACATTTAATTGATTGGTTTAAACAAAAAAGACTAAAGTTGAATTCAATATGTTGTATTTATGCTACAGCACCTTTTATAAAAGAAAATCATCTTATAGAAGCTTTTAATTATTTAAATAAATTAGATAATTACAGTTACATTTTTACGGCTACTTCCTTTCCTTTCCCTATACAAAGAGCTATAACAATTGATCAAAAAGGATTTTCAAGTATGTTAAATCCCCAATTTTTTAATACTAGAAGTCAAGATCTTATTGAAACTTTTCATGATGCTGGTCAATTTTATTTTGGGAGAAAAGAAACATGGACAAAAAAAACTTCTTTTTTTGATTCCGGTAAACCTTTAATTCTTCCAAGATGGTTAGTTCAAGATATTGACACTCTCGAAGATTTTAAACGAGCTGAACTTATGCATAAAATTTTAAATGAACTATAAAATTAACTTTTCAAAGATTTCGCCATTGTAATAAGGATGCTTTGAAATTAAATTATGAAATATAGACTTTAAATTGCCACTCTCGATATTCTTAAAAGTATTTCTAAATGCAATTAAAGATTCTTTTTCTGATTCGGAATGAGATTCCTTTCCCTCTGTTTTTGCTCCAAAATATTCTAATTCTATTAATGATCCATAAGTGAATTTAAAGATTTCTTTTGTTCTTTTTAAATGGTAATCACTTGTAACAATAATCAGTTTTTTAAATTTAAATTTTTTATAAGCATTTAGTCTTGATAAGACAGCATCACCTACAGTATCTCTTGATTTATTTTCACAGTAAATATTTTCTTTAAGCATATTTTTATTTTCTACAAAAAATTCCATAAATGCCTCTGCTATGAATATAGAACTATCTGATCTATAATCCCAACCGCTAGTTATTAATTTATTAGCTCCTTTTTTTTTAAAAATTTTATATGCCAGTTCTGCTCTTTGAATAGATTCATTATTTAAGGAACCATACTTGTCCATCAGATTGGCAAGAACTATTACAGCTATATTCTTAATACTCAAAGAATTTAGTATAAGTTAATATATAATCTAAAAGAAAAAAGAATATAAATCAATTTGATGAATTTTTAAAGAATGAAAAAAAAATATAAAAATAAAAAAAAATCAATCTTATTTCTTGGTTATGATGATGATAATACGATCCTATTGAAAAAATTAAAAGAATTTAATTGTTCAGTAGAGCACATTAATAATAAAGTTGATAATTTAAGTGGTTATGATTTAATAATAAGCTTTGGTTATAAACATATTCTTTCAAAAAAAATAATAGAGACATCTAATTGTGACATTATAAATCTACACATATCTTACCTACCATGGAATAGAGGGGCTCATCCAAATTTCTGGTCATTTTATGATAATACGATTTCTGGAGTTACAATACATTTAATAAATGAAGGCATTGATAAAGGTAATATTATATACCAAAAAAAAATAACATTTAACCCAAAGGAGCTTACTTTCTTTGAAAGCTACAATATTTTATTGAGGGAAATTGAATTACTATTCTTAAGCAAAATCGAACATATCTTAGATAAAACATATTACACATATCCTCAGATTGGGGAAGGTTCTTTTCATAAAAAATCTGATTTGCCTGAAAATTTTTCAGGTTGGCACTCCAATATTTATGAAGAAATAAAAAATCTAAAAGAAAAAAGATTTTAATCTGCCCATTGATTTTATAATAATTTTAAAGTATTAAATATATGTCAAAAGAAGTAATTTCAATTTCTAATAGTTCAATAGGTATAGACCATCCCCCATTTGTTATCGCAGAAATGAGTGGCAATCATAATCAAAGTATTGATAAGGCTTTAGAGATTGTAGACTCAGCGGCGGGAGCTGGCGCAAATGCTATTAAATTACAAACATATACGGCCGACTCTCTAACTCTAAATTTAAAGGGGGGAGATTTCGAAATCAAAGACAAATCAAGTTTGTGGAAAGGTCAAAATCTTCATGATTTATATAAGAAAGCTTATACTCCTTGGGAATGGCATGAAGCAATTTTCAAAAGAGCAAGAGAAAAAAATATAATATGTTTTAGTTCTCCTTTTAGTGAAGAGGCTGTTGATTTTCTAGAAAAATTAGATACCCCTGCTTATAAAATTGCAAGCTTCGAGAATAATCATCTACCGTTAATTAAGAAAGCTGCTTCAACAGGAAAACCATTAATTATTTCAACAGGAATGGCTTCATTAGGAGAATTAGAAAAAGCAGTTTTAACGGCTCGAGAAGCTGGTTGTAAAGAACTGATTCTTCTTAAATGTACTAGTACTTATCCTGCAAGTCCAAAAGATACAAACATCTCAACGATAAAACATTTAAGGAAACTTTTTGACTGCGAAGTAGGTATATCGGATCATACCTTTGGTATTGGAGTTTCAATAGCATCAATCCCTTATGGAGCAAGTGTTATTGAAAAGCACTTTACTTTATCAAGAGAAGAAGGAGGAGTTGATAGTGTTTTTTCTATGGAGCCAAACGAATTTAGACAACTTATAGATGAATCAAAAAGAGCATGGGAAGCTATTGGCAAAGTAAATTATGGGCCTACTAAAGCAGAAGAAAAAAGCCTTATTTTTAGAAGATCAATTTATGTTGCAGAAGATATTGAAAAAGGTGAAAAATTTACTAATAAGAATCTTAGGATTGTGAGGCCTGGAATGGGAGCTCCTCCTTTTCTTTTAGAAACATTTTTAGGTAGAATTGCAAATAAGAATTATAAAAAGGGATGCCCTTTTAATTTCGAACAAATTCTTTAAAGTGAAAATAAAATTTGCATTACTTTCAACTAATAATCATCCATTAATTAATGGCTATTTAAAGGCTCTAAATAAAAAAAATTTAGAGGGCTTTTGTATATTTTTTGATTCAAAAAATCTATCAGATAAAAATATAAATTTAATCAGAAGTCGGGTTGGAGATTGGGATCTTTCTAATAAAGATGAATACACAAAATATAATGAAGAATATGAAATTCCCCAATTTAATGTAGAAAGTCATAACTGCCCACAGATGATCAATCTGATCAAAGATAATGAACTTGAGTTTCTTGTAAATGCAGGCACACCTCGCAAAATATCACATGAGATTATAAAACTTCTACCTAAAGGCATTTTGAATGTACATCCAGGGAATCTCCCAAAATATAGAGGCCAAGATGCTCCTGAGTGGGCTTTATATAATAATGATCCTATAGAAATAACAGCACATTTAATGGGGACAGAGTACGATAATGGTCCCAAGATCCTATCCGAAAAATTAAACATAGAAACATTTCAAACCTATCAAATTTTCAGAAGAAAAATTTATATGAAGATATTTGAGATTACTGCATTAGCTTCTAATTACCTTCTCTCAATAGATAAAGTTCATTTAGCTAAAGAAATTTACAAAAATTGTAAAATCCATAATGCTATGCCCCAAGATATTCTTAATGAATTAATAAAAAATAAATTCAAGTCAAATAATTAAATGTTTGAAAAAGAAAATAAGCAAAAAAGTGTAATCAAAAAATTTAATACTCAAATAACCATATCTGCTCATGATGCAGGGGCAGCTTATCATTTACTAGAAATATATAAAAAAAATATATCAAATTCAAAATTATGTTTAGATGGTCCAGCATTTGATATTTTCAACAATTATTGTGAAAATCTTAAGAATTATGATCTTACTGATTCTTTGTTGGGATCAAAATATCTCATAAGTGGAACTGGTTGGAGTGACTCACTGGAGCATAATTCAAGAAAACTTGCAGCTAAAAAAGGGATTTTTAATATTGCTGTAATAGATCACTGGGTAAACTATTTTGATAGATTTAAAAGAGAAGAAGAATTAATACTACCAGATGAAATATGGGTAACTGATGATGAAGCTTTAAAAATTGCTAATAATGTTTTCTCAAATATTCCAATCAATAAAATCCCTAACTTTTGGTTAGAAGATATAAAATTAAAAGTTATTTACAAGAAAAAAAAATTATCACTAATTAAAGATAATCATTGCCCCACTAAATTATTATATTTTACTGAACCAATGAGATCTAAATGGGGAAATAGTGAAGAGGGAGAATTCCAAAGCATGAGATATTTCTTCGAAAACATAGAAAAGTTATCCCAACTAAACTTTATATGTCCAATAGATAAACTTAAAAAAATAACTATTAAACTTCACCCTTCCGAAATAACTTCAAAATATGATGATTTGATTGAAGAATTTAATAAAAATATTCCTATAAACGTAACTATGGAAAAAGACATTTCAAAGGTTCTAGTTGATTCTGAGGCATGTATTGGATGTGAAACTCAAGCTTTAGTAGTATCATTATCATGTGGTTTACCAACTTTTAGTAGTATTCCTCCATGGGGTCCAAAATGCAGATTACCTCATAAAGACATTATTCATCTAAGAAATATTTTTTAATTATGAAATATTGTATAAAATGCTTACAACCAGATACAAGGCCAAATATTGTTTTCAATAAAGAAGGAATATGCCCTGCATGTGATTATTTTTCAAAATTAAAAGATGTAGATTGGCAAGAAAGATACGATATTTTAATTGATTTAATAAAGAAATATGCAGATAAATCGGACAAAAATAAACACGACTGCATTATTGGTGTTAGTGGAGGCAAAGATAGTACAAGACAGGCTATATGGATAAGAGACAAATTAAGACTTAATCCGCTATTAGTTTGCGTATCCTACCCTCCCGAACAAGTTTCAGAAAGAGGGGTTGATAACTTGTCAAATCTAATTGAACTTGGATTTGATGTAAGAACAATTTCTCCAGCACCTGAAACTTGGAAAAAATTAATGTATTTATCATTTACTAAATTTACAAATTGGTGCAAATCTACAGAATTAGCGTTATTTAGTGCAGTACCAAGATTAGCTATTCAATACAAAATACCATTAATTTTTTGGGGTGAAAATCCTGGTTTACAATTAGGGGATCTCAAGACTTTAGGCAAAAAAGGTTATGACGGAAATAATTTGAGATTTATGAATACTCTTGCAGGAGGAGGGCTTGAATGGATCACAGAGGAGGGTTTTAAAGAGAAAATATTAATCCCTTATCAATATCCAGATATGGAAGAATTTGAGAAGGCAAATCTCCAAATAGTTTATTTAGGTTGGTTTTTAGGAGATTGGTCTTTAATAAATAATGGAACTTATTCATCCTTAAATGGACTAGAACTTAGAGAGGATAGTCCATTTAACTCAGGAGATATTTATGGTTTAACCGCATTAGACGAAGATTGGGTAACACTAAATCAAATGATAAAGTATTTTAAATTTGGCTTTGGAAGAACCACGGACTACATTAACGAAGAAATAAGACTAGGAAGAATCTCTAGAAAAAATGGAATAGAAATTATTGATAAATATGATGGATTTTGCGGAGAAAAATATATTAAAGGTTTTTGCAAGTATATAGATATATCAGAGAAATTTTTCTGGCAAAAAGTTCATAAAAGTATGAACAAGAAATTATTTAAATTATGTCCAGATGGAAAAATTAAAAAAAATTTCAAAGTGGGAATTGGTTTATGAAATTGAAAAAAATTTCAATTGCTATTCTTGATTATGGTGTAGGTAACCATTCCTCAGTTTTAAGAACTTTACGTTATTTAGGTTATAGGGCAAAAGTTTGCAGAGATAAAGAAGAACTTAATAATTCAGATATTATCTTGTTACCGGGAGTTGGGGCTTTTCCCACAGCTATGCATTATCTATATAAGTATGAATTGGTCTCATACTTAAAAGATGCTCATAAATCAAGCAAACCTATTATTGGAATATGCCTTGGTATGCAATTACTTGCAGATTGTTCAAAAGAAATAAAAGTAACTTCAGGGCTTGGATTAATACCAGGTAATATCGAACCAATCATCGGCAAGAAATGGCATATAGGTTGGAATTCAATTGAAGCAGATGAAGATGATAATATTTTTAAATTAAGCGATGGAGAATCTATGTTTTTTAATCATTCATATCATTATGAGGGTCCTAAAGAATATATATCTGCTATTAGCAGACTAGACCATAAAAATTGCGTAATAGCATCTGCAATTAGAAAAGGGAAAACAATAGGTTTACAATTCCATCCCGAAAAAAGCCAAAAAGCAGGTTTAGAATTATTGAGTAGAATTATTAATGAGATCGCTTTTTAAATGTTAAAGAAGAGGATAATAGGAACAATAGTAGTAAGAGATAAAATTGCTGTTCAATCCTTTTCATACAATAAATGGTTGCCTTTAGGTAAACCCGAATACCTAGCAGAGAATTTTGATAGATGGGGCGCAGATGAAATAGTATTACTTTGTATTGATCGCGATAGTAAAGGGCCAGATTTAAATTTAATTAGGAAAATTGGCGAACTTGGTCTGACAACGCCATTCTGTTATGGAGGCGGAATTAGGAATAGAAAAGATGCTATTGAGGTTATTAATTCTGGAGCAGAAAGAATTGTCTTAGATTCACTGATTTTTAAAAAAAGTTCAGAAATCGAATATATTGCAAAAGCTATTGGTATTCAAGCAATCCTTGCCTCTCTACCACTAATCCAAATGAGTGATGGCTCAATTATGCATTTTAATCATGTACTTAAAGAGAAAACTCCTCTAAGCTTAAAGTTGAAAGAACTAATAAGAAAAGAAAAAATTTCTGAGATAATTTTAATTGATAAAGAAGGTGAAGGTTCTCAAAATGGCTTTAATAATGCCTTTATTAGTAAAATTAAGAGTTATACATCACTTCCAATATTAGTATTTGGAGGGATTGTTAATGAAAAACAAATTTCAAAACTATTATCTATAAGCCAAGTATCGGGAATATTAATTGGAAACAGTCTAAACTATAAAGAGCATGCAATTAATAAAATAAAAAATTCACTAAATTCGCATCAGATAAGAATGCATAATATTAATAATTTAAGATGAATAACAATAATATACTAACTTGCAAAAGATGCCTTTATAAATCAAATCACCCATTAGGATTAACTATTGATAATGAGGGAATATGTAGTGGATGCAGAATACATGAAGAGAAAGATTCTTTAGATTGGAAGGAAAGAGAAGATAGATTAGCTAAGTTAGTTAAAAATTATAAATGTAAAGATTCAAGAAATTACGATTGTATCGTTCCAGTAACTGGTGCTGGAGATTCCTTTTATATTCTTCACATAGTAAAGAACAAATTAGGATTAAATCCATTGTTGGTTACTTACAACCGTTATTATAATACACCTCTTGGAATTCATAATTTAGCCACTTTAAGGAGAAAGTTTAACTGCGATATTATTACTATGCACGTTAATCCAAAGAGCGTAAAAAAAATAATCAAAACTTCTTTAAGAATGCTTAGGAGTTTTCAGTGGCCTACCTTGGCGGGCCAAACTGTTTTCCCCGTGCAAACGGCAGTAAATCATAAAATCCCATTAATCATATGGGGTGCCCACCAAGGAATGGAACAAGTAGGAATGTTTTCTCACCTTCATGAAGTAGAGATGACAAGGAGATATAGAAAAGATCATGACCTGATGGGATATGAAGCTGATGATTTACTTCAAGTCTATGACTCTCTTAGAGAGGAAGATATCTGGCAATACAGATATCCTAATGAAGAGCAAATTGAGAATATTGGTGTTCGGGGTATTTATTTAGGAAACTACGTAAGATGGGATCCCTTAATGCAACATAAACAAATGGTTAAGAAATATAATTATAAGTCATCCGTTCTTAATAGAACTTTTGATACTTATGATCATGTAGATGACTGGTTCTATATGAATCTTCATGACAAAATAAAGGAAATTAAACATGGGTTTAGCAAAGTAACTGACCATGCATGTAGAGAGATTCGTCACAAACGTATTAAAAGATCTATAGCAAAAAAACTAGTAGATTTTTATTCCCAGAGTCCACCTCTGTACAATAATTTATTTTGTGAATGGCTTGGCATTAAAAATGATAGTCTGGCATTTATAGTTGATAATCTCAAAATAAGAAATTTAAAAAAAGAAGACTCTATTAAAACTATTAATCCTTACGATATGAAGCAAATAGGTTTTGTAGATAATGACTCCTTAAGCAGAAATCATGGGGAAAAATTAATTAACGTAGGTAAAGGATACCCTTAGCTTTATAATTAAAACTAAATTCAAATGAAGGGCAACCTTTAGAAAAAAATAAATTTATGCTTTTAAAAAGTATCAGAGCTACTGCTTTATTTGGAAAATTACTTAGTATAATAATTCTAACGAAATTTGGATATAACGAAGCTTCTTCAGTTTTAGCAATCTTATTCACTGCTAGTACTATATTTAATAGTATAATCCCACCATTCCATAAAGAAATTTATATCAATTCAATTAAATTAAGCATTACTGATTACATCGAAACAATAAGTAAATATATATTCCCTTTATTAGTAATTACACCAATTGCTTCTGTTTTTATTTCATCAATACTTAAGTTATATATTAATTTAAATACTGAAATAAGCTTAAACATATTACTTATTATTATTTATATATTTTCTGAAAAGATATTTGATGAACTTAATAGATATGCATTGACTTTTAAAAAATATTATCCTTGGAATATATCATGTTTATCAAGATATTTATTATCCAATCTAATAATACTTTTATTAGTTTTACAAAATAGTTATTCTCAAGAAAGTACGGTCAAAATAATTCTCTTATGTTACACATTATCTACAATGCTTTCGTTAATATCTTGCGTAAGAATTAAACATATAAGAAAGTTTATTTTCAATAAAGATAAAATTATAAAAAGTTTTAAGTTTAATAATTTTCTTAATAAACAACTTTTTAGAGCTTGGTTAGTTTCATTAGTAATGTTATTTCCTACTTTTAGTGAAAGGATTGCATCCCTAACTGGAAAGGCTGGAGATTCAAGTAAAATATTTATAGCAATTTCAATAATTCAGCTAATTTCTTTTGTTATTGATTTGCAGATTCACTCAACTAAAAAAAGTGAGATTATTAAAAACAGATCTTTAAATGAATTAATTTATAATACATATATCCTACCTTTCTCAGGATTAATCATTTCTAGCGTATGCATTATTTATTATTTATTTAATAGCATAGATTCGATTAATAATAATCTTGTAAACATAAGTACAATTTTTATTCTTGGCATTAGCATATTATTAAACTCTCTATCTTTAATTCAAGAGGAAAAGTTATTCTGGGCCAAAGAATATAAAAAACTATTTATCGAGATGATGATAATTTCAATTTTAATTTTATTATCTTTTATTTTCTTTAATTCAAATAGTCTCATCTTATCAATTGGTATAATATTCTCAAGCAGTACAAGATTCTTCTTATCTTCTAAATTAAATAATGAGAATTAGTTTCAGGCAAAAGTTTTTAATAAATAACGGATCTACGCTTGGACTAATATATATATTATTTAATTACTGGATAACTCCTCTATATATATTTTTAGATAAAGTATTTTTTAATAGTGAGAATACTCAAAGATTGTCTCTGTATGGTTCTATAGAATACATCCCTTGGTATTTAATTTATATAACCTTTACATTGCTTTTTATTAATTTAATAACAAATATCAAAAAAGAAGAAAAGAGAATGATACCTATAAATTTAAAATTTTTTTCATCGAATTTAGATATTACATTATCAATTTTGATTTTCTTTTTTTCATTATTTATTTCGTTAAATAGTGTTAGCGATTATAGATATTCTAATTCTGCAGGTTCAGGTTTATTTGATAGATTTAATCTTGCTAGAAGTATCATACCTTACTTTGTAATTTCAATATGGTATGTAAGAGGAAAATATATTATCAATGATAAAAAAAAATTTATTTGGTATTTTAATACTATTTTATATTCACTTTCTGCTTTATTAACTGCTAGCGGTTTAGGTTCAATATTGATTTTTTTTGCATGGATACATCAGCTTCTCAATAAAAAGACTGAATATAATTTCAGCTTAATACAACTGTTAAAATTTAATTTAATTGATTTGTTGCGCTTTAGGAGAAAAATAAAAATATTTAGTATGGTAGCTTTAATACTTTTAGTGGTTTCTCCATATATTATTTTTAATACAATTTTGATTGGTCATAAATCCAAAATAGATAAAATGACTTTTAATAGACTTGAGGATGCAACCACAGAAAGAGGAATTAATCTTAATTACTACATTGAAAATTATTTATTAAAAATAGGAATTAATAGACCTGAGTTTTACACAGTATATAAGTCACCTAGTATTAATTCAGATGCAAGAAAAATTAATAGAATTGAATTTTTTGCTAATTTTAAATATAGATTAGGAAAATTAACTGGAAATAAATCAAATCAGAAAGAGGGTAAAACGCCTTCTAGGACAAATCTTATTAATATTGCAAATTACCAATATAGACAATCTGAAGGCACTAGTCCTGGACTACTATCCTCCTTTAACTATTATTTTCCAAGTCAAATAAGTATATTATGCGAATCAATATACTTTATTCTTGTTTGTACTTTCTTTGCCTTATTTGAAAATTTAAATTTAAATAGATTTAGATTAGAAAAATTCTTAATTGTATTTTTTATTTTGAGAGAGTTTATGGCGAGTCCAATATCTACAATAACTATTCTTGACCACAGTATTATAATACCAATATTATTAATATTCTATGCTGTCTTTGAGGACACCTTTACTGTGAAAAAATTATCAAAAGAATAGATTAACTCAAGAAAAAATCATGAAACATAAAATTCCATTAAATCACTCTAATTTATTAAAAAAAGATGGTTATTTTTCAATTAAAAGTTTTATCAATAAAAAAGAAATTGATTTAGCATATAGTGGTATTCACAAATTTATAAAAGAGAAAAATAAGAATGTAAAATTAGTATATAATTATGGTAATTCTGAAATAAGAATTTGGAATTCTCAAATACTTATACCTGAACTAAGTGATATTTATAAAAAGCTTAAATTTTTAAATAATGAGATTTTTAATGATAGTAATGATTTTTGTATGCTAACTATAATTAATAATCCTTGCTCAAAAAATTTTCATAAAAAAAGATGGCATGCAGATTCATTTAATTATCAGAATAAATTCTTTTTGCATTTAACTAATGTTGAGGAGAAAGATGGTCCTTTTGAATTTATTCCAAGAACGCATAAATTGAGAAACAAGTTGATGAGAGGTTTGAGACATATGAATCTTCTTAGTCCTTATTTCAAGATAAAGAAAATGCGAATTAAATCGAACTACTCTGAAATCGATGACAATTATATTGATAGTATTGATGGGAAAATTAAATTTGTTTGTAAAAAAGGAGATTTATTGGTGGCTGATGTGAGGATGTTACATAGAGATTCTCCATGTAATTCTGGATATAGAGTTGCTATTCACTGCTACTTAGGAGCTAGTCCAAGTAATTTTCCAAATAGTGAATATTCGACTAATAATGAGTAAAGAAATTATATGGATTTTCCAGACAGGTGAACCAATCCCATCTGATAATAATTCAAGGGGGATGAGGCTTACAAATTTATATAAAGCTGCTGTTGAGTTGTCTAATGATGTTTTAATAATAACCTCAAATTTTAATCATTCCACAAAAAAATTTAGAGAAAAATCTCGTTATCTTAAACCTTTTTTTATAAAGAAAAATTTAATACTCATAAACTCGTCAGGATATTCAAAAAACATATCTTTCTCTCGACTTTTAGATCATGCATTACTTTCATTTAATTTGCTTTTATTTCTTATTTTTTCTAGCAGAAAATTCAAAAAACCAACAATTTCATTTATTGGATTTCCACCAATTGAATGGGCTTTTATAGCGTGTTTATGGTCAAAGATTAGAGGGATAAAGTCGGTAGTTGATATAAAAGATATATGGCCAGATATTTTCTTTGAAAATCAAAAATTAATAAAAAAATTTATTATTATGATTGGAAGTTTGCCTTATTTTATACTAAGACATTTAACCTTTCTTCTATCATCAAATATATGCTTGCCTACTGAATTTTATGCAAGTAAAGTAATCAGATTTCATCCAAATTTAAAAAAAAATAAAATAATTTGTCCTCTTGTCCCCCCCTCTGATCGTGAAGAAATATTTATTGATGAAAGAAAATATATAATTAATAATAGTATCAAAATCCCTTATGAATTTGATGGTTTATCTATTTTATTTATAGGTTCACTTATGGCAACAGCATATGATTTTGATTTAGTATTTACAGCATTAGAAAAGATAAAACTACAAGATAATAATAATAAAATCAGAATACTAATTTGTGGGGAAGGACCAATTAAAGAAAAATTAGCAAATTCTATAAATAGTAAAAAGTTAAAGGATTCAATTTTCTTATTAGGTTGGGTTAATAGAGAGGAAATGTATAGACTTGCCAGATATTCAGATGCTGCAATAGCTCCTTATAAGGCTTTAAATAATTATGAAGGGCACTTACCCAATAAAATTGCAGATTATCTTCAACTAGGATTACCTATAATTTCAAGTCTCAAAAAAGAATTTCCTAAAATTGTTAAAAAATATAATATTGGATTTACCTTTGAGAATATTGAAGATTTAGTTTTAATATTTAATAATTTAATAAATGCAGAATCCAATTATCTAATTAAAATAAAAAAAAATTGTAAGAGATTGTGGGAATTAAAATATGATGCTAAAAAAGTTTATAGAGATCTTATTTTCAAATTAAAAGAAATTTATTAAATGGATGATAAATTAAGATACGAAAGAATATACAAAAATAATAAATATTCTATTCAAAAAAATAATTTACTAGAACTTTATACAAAATTTCTATATAAAAAATATGTAAAAATAATAATTAATTATTCAAGTAATTTAAAGTATTTAGATTTAGCTTCTGGAGAAGCAAATAATAATGAAAAAATAATTAATCATTTCAAATCAGTAATCTTTTCTGAAATAAGTGATTCTGCAATAAGAAATATGAATAAAAAATTTAAAAATGATAGTAAAATTCAAGTAATAAAAGTTGACTTAGAAAAATTTTCTTTTAAAGAGAAATTTGATTTAATTACGGTATCATCTTCTTTAAGTTATGTCGATATTGAACTATTCTTAAAAAACTTAAATAAGAGTTTAAACAATAATGGTAAATTTATTTTTTTAGATACTTTAAATACTAATTTAATTTATAAATTTTATAGATTTATACTAATATTCGTAAGACCCAACTACAGGTCAAAAAAGGTGATGAATCAATTATTGACCAATGAAACTCTAAATAAAATTAAACTTAATTTTAATAATGCAAATTTTATATATTGCGGAAATTCAATAATTTTTATTTTTTTATTAAATAAATTAATTCCTTTTAAATTTAAATCTACTAAAAATATTGATAAATTATTTTCTTTTTGTGATAAGTTATTTTATTTTTTCCCCCCATTTAAGGTTATTGGCATTTGTGAATAATAAATTTTTATAATTTTTAATTATTGTTGCTTAGACTTTCTAAGTTTATAATCAAACTTATTGAAGCATTGACTGATGAGGGAAATTCCATTTTTCAATTATCCAGAAATTTTTAAAGAAGATGCGAATGAGTACAATAAAATATTTTTAGAGACTTGCAATAAAGGTGCTTTTATAATGCAGCAAGAATTATCAGATTTTGAAGAATCGCTAGCTGAATTCTTAGGTTGTAAACATGCTATCGGTGTGGCAGATGGCACAGCTGCTTTAATATTTTCCTTAAAAGCCTCTGGTATAAAACCAGGAGATGAAATTATTGTTTCAAGTCACACATTTATTGCTACTGCTTCTGCTATTCATCATGTTGGAGCCATTCCAGTCGTCTGCGATTGTAAAGAAGATAGTTCATTTGATTGGATTACCGCAGAAGAGTTAATAACCAAAAGGACTAAAGCTCTTATGCCCACTCAATTGAATGGCAGAACATCTAATATGGATCAGATTTGTAATTTGGCTAAAAAATATAACTTAGAAATCTTAGAAGATAGTTGCCAAGCCTTAGGTTCAAAATATAAAAATCACTATGCGGGTTTATTTGGAAAGGCTGGATCATTTAGTTTTTATCCAGCTAAAAATCTTGGATGTTTTGGAGATGGAGGTGCTGTAGTAACAAATGATAATGAAATAGCTCAATATATAAGAATGCTTAGAGACCATGGAAGAGCAGAAAATGGAGAAGTAAAAGTTTGGGGTCATAATGGAAGATTAGACAATATTCAGGCAGCATTTTTGGGATTTAAACTTAAAAGTTATGAAGAAAAAATTAATCGAAGACGAGAAATTGCAACTATTTATGATGAAAGTCTTAGATCTAAGAGCCATATAATTTTACCTCCAAGTCCTTCAGAAGATTCTCATCATTTTGATACCTATCAAAATTATGAGATCCAAATAGATGAGCGAGATAAAATACGTAATTACTTGAGGGAGAATGGAGTAGGGACAATTATTCAGTGGGGTGGATGGATGCTGCATCAGTTCACAAAACTTTCTCTTAAGGCAAAAGCTCCTTATGCAGAAAAAATGTCTAAAAGAATGCTTCTATTACCTATGAATCATATGTTGAAAGATGAAGAAGTAATATATATATGTAATTTAATTAATTCCTATTAATATCAATGAATAAACCAGTAAAAGTAAAAGGCGGTCTAAGAACTAATCAAGAAGAACAAGAATCATCAAAATTAAAAAATATTTTTAATGAAAGTAACACTTCTTGGGAAATTAAGATGGAAAATTTCCCTAAATTTATTAAAAGGCAGAATCTTACTCGATTACTATCTCTTTACGAAATATTTAAGCTAGTTGTGGACGTGAAAGGATCAATTATTGAATGTGGAGTTAATCAAGGCTTTGGTTTAATGTCCTGGGCAAAATTCTCATCAATATTAGAACCCATAAATTTGACTAGAAGGATTTACGGATTTGATACATTTGAAGGCTTTCCAGATATAAATGATAAAGATAAATCAGAGCAATCAAAACATCTTAAAAAAGGTGATTTGAAAGCAGAAGTATTTGAGGAAATTAATAAATTGATTGATGTTTATGATAGTACAAGAAGTCTAGGTCATATAAATAAGGTTAGTGTAATTAAGGGAAATGCAATTAAGACTATTCCAAATTTTATAAAAGCCAATCCTCATTTATTAGTTTCTCTTTTATTCTTAGATTTTGATCTTTATGAGCCAACCAAAATTGCTATTGAAAACTTTATTCCAAGAATGCCAAAAGGTTCTATAATTGCATTTGATGAGTTAGACAATCCATTATGGCCTGGTGAAACATTAGCCATGCTAGAAGCACACTCAAAATATAATTTTGAATTAAAAAGATTTAATTTTGATCCATATATAAGTTATGCCATTTTAAATTAGATGAAAAACTTAGATTTATTTGCACAAAAGATTAGAAATCATATTGTGGATATGACTAATCGAGGAGGTAGTTCACATGTGGGCTCTGCATTATCAATAGTAGATATACTTACTGTTTTATATTGTAAGGTAATGAATTATGAAGCAAATAATCCTTTTTCAAAAAATCGTGACCGATTTATTTTATCAAAGGGTCATGCTGGAGCTGCTGTATACGCTACTTTAGCGGAGTCTGGTTTTTTTGATAAAAATTTATTAAAAAATCATTATAAAAATGGCTCAAAATTCTCAGGTCATATATCTCATAAAGACATTCCAGGAGTTGAATTATCTACTGGATCATTAGGGCATGGATTGGGGGTTGGTCTAGGCATGGCATTATCAGCACAAAAAAGGGGAGAAGATCATTATGTTTATGTTTTACTGTCAGATGGAGAATGGGACGAAGGTTCAAATTGGGAATCATTATTATTCGCAGCACACCATAAAATAAGAAATTTGATTGCAGTTATTGACTATAATAAGCTTCAATCAATTAAATCCATAAGTCAAACATTAGAATTAGAACCTTTTGTTGATAAGTTGCAATCGTTTGGTTGGGATGTATTCGAAACCGATGGTCATAACCATGAACTATTATTAAAAGCATTTCAGAAGGCTAAATCATCATCTTTACCCTCTGCAGTCTTATGCCATACTACTAAAGGCAAAGGGGTTAGTTTTATGGAAAATTCTGTTCTATGGCACTACAGGTCCCCAAAAGGCGATGAATATGAAAAAGCAAAAATTGAATTAAATAAAGAATAATGAGAAATTCATTAATTAAATTTATATCTAACGAAGCTAAGCATAATAAAAGCTTATATCTATTAACAGGTGATCTTGGCTTTGGAGTATTTGATGAATTTTCTAAGGAGTTTCCTGATCAATTTATTAATGTTGGAATTGCAGAGCAAAATATGACAACAATAGCTTGTGGCTTGGCTTTGGAGGGAAATAAAGTGTACACATATTCAATAGGGAATTTCTCAACATTAAGATGTCTCGAACAAATAAGAAATGATATTTGTTATCACGATGTAAATGTAACTGTAATTACTGTTGGAGCAGGGTTTTCTTATGGACAATTAGGAGTTTCTCATTTTGCTACTGAAGATATTTCTATTATTAGAACATTACCCAATATATCCATTCTCTCCCCCTCTGATTCATGGGAATTTGATATATTACTTGAAAAAAGTAAATCTATAAAAGGACCAAAATATTTTAGGATCGACAAAAGCAATTCCAATGCGAAAAATGAAAATCCTCCGGAAATTGGCATCCCAAGATTATGTTTTGATGGAGAGGATGGAATTATATTTGCGACTGGAGGAATTGTTGGAGAAGCCATTCAAGCTGCAAAAGAACTTAAATTAAAAAATATATCTATAAAAGTTTTTTCTGTTCATACACTAAAACCAATTCATGAAAAAAATATTTTAAAAATAATCAAAGATTATAAGTTTATTTTTACATTAGAAGAACATACCATTGTTGGAGGTTTGGGATCTATTATTGCTGAAATTATTTCAGAAAGTAATTTAGATAAAAAGATATTTAAAAGATTTGGGATTGAAGATCAATTCCCATCTATAGTTGGAGATCAAATTTATCTTAGAAAATACTTTAAAATTGACCATCATTCAATTTCTAAAGAAATAGAAAAAATTGTTAAGGAATAGATTGAGATGCGATTGAAAAGTTTTTATAAATTAATTGGAAAAAGATTATTTGACTTGATACTTGCATTAATAATTTTAATGCCAATCTTATTATTTATTATTCCATTTTTAATCATTGTATA
>MDTG01256972.1_pt1 | contig 26326 bp, 5 predicted proteins | sample 811421 | NCBI WGS metagenome assembly MDTG01 (sample SAMN05326645, study PRJNA326480) | marine metagenome | isolation source: seawater | place: Pacific Ocean: South East | collected 2011
CTTCAACATTACCAAATGTGCCTCCTAAAGAACCTGTTACTAATCCAGAGGATGACATATTTCCTGTTATAGTTGTTGCTCCAGCAGCTAATGTTCCTGTTACACTAAGTGTTCCACCAATAGTTGCATTTTTAGTTACGGACAAACCTGTGCCTGTGCCATTTGTTTTACTCAGAGTGAGAGTATCTGAAATATCAGAAGCTCCTGTTACACTAAGTGTTCCAGTAACAGTCGTTGCTCCAGTAGCTAAAGTTCCTGTAGTAGAAATATTTTCATCACCAAAACTAATAGTTGTTCCATCGGTAGTTATAGCTCCGTCACTTATAGTTACATTTCCAAATTTAGAACCTGAAGCACCTGTTATCGTTCCTAATACCGAGGTATCTCCAGTTCCCCTTTGAACAGTTACAGTGTATTTAGATGAACTTGCATCAAAGATATAAAATTGATTATTATTCTCTGATGCGTTAGTGCCCTGATTATTAGTTCCTAATTGCCAATTTCCATTTTTACTCTTAAACTCTATATCTTGTTCCTCACTTCCATTGCCAACGCCATTACCATCACCTATTCTTACATTACCTCTAACATCTAATTTTTTATCTGGAGATGTGGTGCCAATACCTACATCACCTGATGATGTAATGTCATTTACTAATAAATCTTTAATATGCAAATCTTGATATGGATTATTACCAATAGTGAGTTCACCATCAGATGTTCCATCTTCATTAGGTAATGATACCAAAGAAAATTCAGATAAGCCCGCATCCCATATAAACCCCTTATTAGCAATATTCGTAGAGCTACCATCACCTATAGTAAAAATTATGCCTAAATTATGTATAGCGGAAGTATTTCCTTGACCAATAACAATCAATTTATCCTTAACTGTTAAATTTTGGGTATCAATAGTTGTAGTTGTTCCTCTTACAGTAAGATTTCCATTAATAGTTATATTTTTTTCAGCTGTTAAAGTTTCTAGAACTACATCTTTAAAACCAGCATTTTGACATACTGTGCTATCGATTATGCTACCAATAGTTGTATTAAGTATATTAAGAGCTTTTATATTACCATTTACATAAAGGCAATCTTTTATAATATCCACACCATTTTCTTTTATAGGTTTAAGTGCTCCACCACCAGCTTCCAATGAATATCCATTCTTATTAAATGCAGTTCCACTTAATAGATTATTATTTCCATCATATCTACTTCCAGAAACACCTAAAGTCCTATCATCAGGACCTATGTATACTACAGAACCTTCATTGCCTTTAGTTCTTAAATAAATATTAGATGGTGTTACTATATCAATATTACCGTCTGATGCAAACTCTAATCTTCCATTAGCATTGTTATTAAGTATATATTCCCCATTATAAATTACAATGTTATCAGATGCATTAAATCTGGGGAAATCACGATTTCCTATTATTTCAAGACGATATTCAACATTATTAGGATTAGATTTTAAAATTTCCACATGAGGATTAGCTGTAGGTGATGTGCTCAAAAATTTACTCTCCATTGCAGATATAAGTTGCTTATTTTCTTGTTCTTGTTGCTCAGATGAACTCATTTCTGAAATAAAATCTTCTTCAGCAGTAATATCAACAGTTAATATTCCTTGAAAAGAAGCAGCTACAGTATTTCCATTATCATCTATTTTTGATAAAGTTTCACCAGAAGAAAACAATGAAGAATATTCAAATGTTTTAGTTGTTAATGATCCACTCTCAGTAAGCTCAACGCCATTTTTTAAATCTTTTACTACTATTTTTTTTATTTTGGCCACGGATGATTCGCCGTTTGAACGAAATTGTTTTATTGTAAATACCTCTCCAAGAGAACCGACTGTGTTGGCATCACCTACAAAAAATTGTTTTAAATTAAAGTCATCCGTTTCATTAGAACTAGAATCAACAATATTATCTGTATTAAGTATATTTTCAAGTTCAGCTGCTGTGGAAATATTGGGCACACTTGTATTTAACAATATATTTTTATCTTTAAAAAAAACTATTGATTTTATATTGCTATCTATAACCTTTACAGCAAAAGTAATACTTCCTAAAAATATTACACTATTCATCACTTTCATACCTTTTTTAGGTTGAGTTTGTTCATATAAAACTAATTCCTTATTATTTGATGAATTAAAGTCATTTCTGTTTATTCTCGTAACAGCGGCTTTATCATTTATGGTAATCCAATCCGTAGTCTTAATATTATATTCGACCTGTAAATCTGGTATTACGCTTACGCTTGATGTTCCGCTTAGAGGTTGACCTACAAAATCATTAACCAATGTTTCCTCGCCAGGCTTACTTTTTGAAATATTTTTAAGGAATAGATCATTCATAGTTGTATTGTCAACTACATCAGTAATAGTTATACTAAAACTATCAAATCCTCCTACATAAAATGAGCCCGAATCATCTAAAGCCACATCAACTATCTGTCCATCACTATCCAAGGAAGGAGGATTAATAGTTCTTGCTCGTCTAACTTGAGGTGACTTATCAGGAATAGCTTTTGCAGGAGTAAAGAATCCCTCAATATTATTATTAGTAACAACAATAGAATTTATACCGGTGTCATTATTCAAATTTATTGTGAAATCATTTGTAGAAGGCTCTCCGAATATTTGAACGAGTAATTTTTTAGTAATTTTTTTTGTTGGCGGACTATTTTGTGAAACATAATGGTCAATCTGAACTAAATCATGTTCACTGTATCCTGAACCTCCACCATTTCCTGATTGAGTAAATTCAATATCAAAAGAATTATTATTAATAATAGGATTAATAGTTATATCAGCTATATTGTATGAATCGCCGGCTGTGATAAGACCTTGATTATTGCCTTTTGCTATAACCACGGTATAATCTGTAAGAGTTTGACCTGTAGGGATTAGGGATTTTTGAGCATCGTTTGCATTTACAGAAGTAATTTCTCCCGTGGTGGTATCAACAGTAAGAGAAATCCCATCAGAAAGTTGAATTTCGTTATGAAGAATAAATAATTTATCATCTTCAGTGTACCCTGTTCCTCCGTTAATTATGCTAAATCGGTCAGCTGAATCTATAATTTGTATGTCAGCTCTGGTATTTCCCGCTTGTTTTATAAATTCTAAAGTTCTTTTTCCGCTTAGATCGCCTGAAGTACTTCCAAATATTACACTATCACTTTGCGTTAAATTATTAGTAATGTTTTTTATCCTTCCTCGATTAAGTCCTGAATAAATCTCAACTTTTGAATTACTATTATAATCATTACCTGATTCTTGAACAATTATTGTATCTATTTTACCATCATTTTTAGTTTTAACAATTCCGCTAAAACCTGTGCCTGAAGAAGTTATAATAAGAGCCTCTGCTGTATTGCTTGGAGAAACACCATTTTGTTCTATAGTTACTTTTGTTTTATTTTTATAATTAACACCTCTATGGTCACTATTTATTTCTAGAGTATCTATAACTCCGTCACTTAATTTTGTAACAATAGCTTTAGCTCTATCACTAGAGTTTCCATTTGATGGAGGTTCTATTAATATAAAAATATCATCTGAATTATGATAACCACTGCCTCCATCTATTATTTCTATTTCAGTTATACCCGTACGGTTATTAACAGTAGCTATAGTTTTAACTTTAAGTATTGCATCTGTAATATTAGGATTTTCAAAATTTCTGTTAAATACGGTGATATCTATATCATCAATTTCTGTTACTTCATACTTATCTCCAGATTCATAAACGTTTACACTACTAATTACTCCGTTTTTTATTGTGATTACCCCTTTTGCGCTTTTTTCAATATTACTACCTTCAGTAAAACTTATATCAACAGAACTTGCCGTGAAATTTTCCCCTCTTTGTGCAGGATTTATATATATTTCGTTTATAGGCCCTGTTTCATTGTATATTCTAATAAAATTATCTGTAGGGTAATTATAGCCACCATCTATTATCTCAATTTTATCAACTCCTGAATCTATAACTCTATTAGTTTCATCTATGATAGTTCCTGTATCATTGATACTTTTTATAGAAAAAGATTGCATTGATTGTTTCATAGTGATATTATTTTGAGTATTAAAATTAGAATTATAGATATCCACATATCCTCCCTGTGTATCTGTTATCGGAGCGGCTATAAAAACTTCATCATTTATCGCAAAATTATATCCGCCATATTTAATTTCAAATGATGTTATATTTCCATCATTATCTATACTTAAGTCTGCTAATGCTGCATTACCTTTTTTTCTTGCAATGACTAATGTATCGGTAGATACATAAATTTCTTGAGAATTTGACTGTCCATTATCATCATTAGTAACTTCTATGGTAGTAATTTTACCTACATTATTGACACTAAAAGTAAATTCACCTGGTTTATAATTTCTTTCTTTTCCGTTTATATCTCGAATTATAATTTCATCATTTTTTGTATCATATCCAGTTCCTCCGTTTGTAATAGCAAAACTTTTTATTTTCTTATTACCATCAGCATTAGCAATATCACTTAATACTATATTTATTACAGCATCATTTCCATTAGAATTAAGACGCTCTTCTTTTATAACTTTTATTCTTTGGTAGTCACCCTCTAAATATTTAAATCTGGTTGAATTTTGCGATGATTTAACCTTTAAATCAGCAATAAATATTTTAGATAAAGAACCTAAAAAAGCATGTGTTTTAGGATGAAGTAAATGTGCAATTCCTGGACTTTTTACATTTACAGTAGGATTAGTTTTTCCATAACCTATTCCATCTATAGGAGAGCCTTCAGATTTAATTCTTAAATCAGTAGTTGTAAAACTTGTTTTAACTGTGCTTAAATTAATAGATTTTATAACACCACTTTGTCTGAACTGGTCATATTCAGTTTCAACTTCAGCACAAGCTGTTTCTATTAAACTTGAACTTATTTCTGACGATATAGTTACAATTGGAAATTGAGTATAACCTTTATTAATATTGGTTATTATTAATATCTCTTGCACTTGTAATTTATCAAGCGTTAATTTATTTAAATTAGCATCCAAATTTAAACTTGCTGAACTTAATGTGGGGTCTAAATAAAAACCAATATCAACAAATGCCGTTCCTCTGGCGGCATTATCACCTGTATTAATTTTCATGATTGCAGTAACAGAACTATTAGTATCAAGACTATCACCTCCTTCTAATGTAATATTAGGGGCATTAGGATAAAAAGTTGTATTTGACTCAGCTGTAATTTTAACTTTTTTTAATTTTCCAAAATCATCTGAAGTAGGGTCGGTATATTCAACTTCAACATCAGTTGGAAAAGGATCTTTGTCTCCATGCACAGCATTGGATAAAAATACTGTTTGATTTTGAAAATCTAATACTCTTGGTAACGAGATGGTTATTTTTGTATTCTCACTAAATCCTGTACCTGGGTTATTAATTGTGATTCGCTCAATTTCTCCTCTATTATTAATATTTTCAGGTAAAATAGTAATATCTGCATCTTGTCCTCCTGATGCTGTAATAAGAGCTCCATTAACTTTAAGTTCTCCTGTAATATTAAGATTTCCACCTATCTCTACTTTTGGATCTTCATCATTATCATTACTTTTAGATATACTCATGTTCATATCCTGTATTTTAAATTGTGACCTGTTGTTTTCGTCAGTTGCAGATAATCCAGTTTGACCTATAGGAAGATGACCAGGCTTAAATAACACATTATATAATTTTGATTCCATATAGGTATTATCTATCCCTATAGCAGATAATTGAGGAGGAAATGAATTTCCCGTTATAATATCATTTTTTTGTCCAAATGAAACTTTAAAAAAATTCTTATCTCTTTCATCATATGAAAATGATATATCATTATATGCTGAGCTAACAAAAAAAATAAAATTATCTCTTACTGATGTAATTGAATACATTTCAAGGTAATCATCTCTAAATAGATTATTTAATCCTTCAACATTTTGTAACTCTGCTCCATCAATTAACCCACCTGAAAAAGTACTATTTCTAATACTTGAAGATATAATATTAGCTCCTGCAAGTGTTCCTATTGATGACAGAAGTCCAGATTGAGCTCCTACATTAAATTTTTTATTATTAAAATCAATTGCTCCATTAATTAATTTTTTTACTTCTGCAATATTAGTTTCACCTGCACTTGCACCTTCTGCAGAATCTATATAATCAACAATTAATCCTCCATTAATTTTAAGAGTGCCATTATATGTATTTTGTGAAAAAAATATGTCAAGTAAATCTCCCATTTCACCCAATCCCGTATTACTGGGTCCTCCTCCACTTTGAGTAATAGCAGCATTATTTACTTCTGATGCAATTCTTTCTAAAGTAGAATATTTTTCAGCAAGATTTTTCTTTAATTCTTTAGTAATATTTTTAAGATTTGAATAATCAATATTACTATTAGCCATATTAATATATCTAGATACTTATATATTTTTAAATCAAAATATATAATTATTAAAATTCAATATTACCAAATCTTGGATTTATATACTCAAGTTTATCTATTATTTCAGTAATTTCAATTGAAAACGAGTGTTCAGAACCGTTAAAATCAAATAAAAATCCTTCATTAGTAATAAATGTTACTTCAAGTTCATTTAAATTATTAAAAAGATTGTTATTGAAAATTTTTGTTCCCGCAACAAATGAACTAAATAATGTTTTATTACTTTCTCCAGGAAGTAATATTTTTGCAAATGCACCTTCTACTGAATTATTTTGAACGGGTGTTATATGATTTAAGTTTGGTATTACCATATAAATATAATTATTAGGATTTAAATCATAAGGAGATTTAATTATTTTCCGAAGCATTTTTCCTCCTTTCCCAAATACAGATATATATTGTTCATAATCAGCTACAGAATCATCATCTTCTAAAATTTTATCTAATAATTTAAGATTTAATTCATAGTCAAAATAATCTTTCCTAGTATTTTGATTAACTAGATTATAATTATCAGATAAATTAGATGTAGTTAAGAGATTATTGAAAGTAGAACTGAGTTGAAGATATATATAAAACTTATTATCAACTTGGTGTATTTTTTTTATAGCTGTTCCTGTTGACTTATTTATAATTCCATTAATTGAATCTTGATTGACTCTTTCTTCCAAACATCCTCCGTATCCCAAAAATAGACCTTTAACTATAATACTGGGGTATTCAATTAATTTATCATTTTCAATAAATACAGATTTATTTATATTGTTAATATGTTCAATCTGAGAAAATGTGTCCAAATTAGTAATATCTTTATATTGAGTTGTAAATTCTCCTTTTATTTTCTTTATAATGGGAAATGAATTATTAGAAAAATCACAATCTAAATCAGGAATAATATCATAATAATAATCTTCTAATGGTCTGCACATTATATTATTTGACTGAGAAGGATCATCTGGATCATCAAATGGTATTTTAATGCCTTTCATTCCTGAAATAAATATAGTATTTGAATAATTTTTATTAAATAAACTAGTTCCTCCCTCAACTAATTTAGATGCATTACTATTTGAAATCAAATTAGGTAATATATTACTATTCTGATAATTGTAATCAAAATGTTTTCCTAAATTAAATGAGGCTCCTTTGTAAAAAATTCTTGTATACCACTCATTATTAATAGTAAATGGTTGTGTAGATAATAAATTCTCTGATAATTTAGATGGACCTCCTAATGAATTATTTTTCATTATAATTACACGGGTTCCTGCAGGATATAATATATGAGGAGTTTCTATAGTAATATTGTAATTATTGCTTCCATTAACTACATCTAAAACCTTACCTAAAACCCTAACAATACTCATAGTATTTATTTTTTTTCCATTAGGATCGGGGTTAGTATTATCATCTACATCATAAGGTATTGAACCTTTTTTAATAATGTTTCTTTGCTTCCCCCAATCAAATATTAGATAATCATCTACATAAAGACTGTCATAAGTGTTTTTATCTACTCTAAATTGATGCACTCCCTTTATAGTTGGAAATATTACATTTCTACGTACAATAACTGCAGTATCCCCCGCTTCATAAATAGATTGAGAACCATTAACATTTATGGAATTAATAACTCCATCAATTACATTAACAGTAAATTCGCCATCTTTAAAATCTTTCATTTGGTTGCTACTATCCAAAATCCTAATTTCGTCATTATCAATATCATAATCAATATTTGGGTCATTTGTAAAACTTATTATCTTATGAGTGTCTTGATTAATAGTTGGTGTGATTAAATTTTTCCGCATAATAACTGCAGTGTCTGTATTTTGATAGATACTTTGAGAATCAATAATTGTAATACTATCAATAACTCTATCAGTTGTTTTAACATTAAATTCGCCATCTTTAAAATCTCTCATTTGGTCGCTACTATCTAAAATCCTAATTTCGTCATTATCAATATTATAACCAATATCTTGGCCATTTTTTGTAAATCCTGTTATAATAAATACTTTTGGCTTTACATCATGAGAAAGCTTAAAAGTAGGATACAATAAAAAGCTTCTACTTGTTGGAGAGTCAATATTTGTTAAATGATTATGTCTTAGTTTTTTATTAAGGTTTAAAATAACCTCAGTAGAATTAATTACTACGGAATTAATTATTGCTAATTCACAATTAATTGTTTCATCAATAGGTTGAGTTTCATTTTTGGATTTAAAATTACTATCTATAACAATTAGATAATCTACAAATTTGTTATAATAATTATTATCAGTTATATTATCTTTTGCTATAGTTATTTCAGTGCTACTATCTCTAGTTTCAAAAGAAGTAATAAAAATCCTGTTATATTTATTAAAATCTGTTTCTACAGTGTTATCATAATCAGAAGAGTTATTACCAACTATATCAATTTTGTCTGGTTTATATTTACCAAGTATACTATTATAAGTTATCCTTTCTATTCCTGAATCAAAATCATAATCTAAAATACTAGCATTTTTACAGTAATTATTTAATTTGTTGTCATAAATTCGATTATGATTGAAATATAAAGGAGGAATAATTGTTGACGTCAATACTTTTATATGAGTATGTTGTATACCTAGTTTATCTTCTCCTCTACCTCTTATTTCTTGGTAATCTACATCACCATCTTCATAACTAAATTTTCTTTTATAGGCATCAACTAATATTATATCTTCTCCATTATTGAATTGAAGTTCTGGATAGTTAATATTTTCAGAGTTGTCTAAATTAGATGTGTTACCAATATTAAAAAAATCTTCTTGTTTGTTAATATTTGGGTCTAAACTTCCTGAGTGGCAATCTGTTTCTTTAAAATTATTAGATTTATGATTTTGATTAATTGTTTCATTAATTATTATATTATGTCTATTCATCACATCGATATTTTTTGTTTCAAGAATCGAATTATATCTCATAACGGTTTTATTTTCCATATAATGCTTATAATAATAGTCATAATCGCCTGAATTAAAAAGTTTTCTGCTACTTAAATCATCTTTTTTTTCATAGACAACTGGTCGTTCAATAATTGTTGCACAGGCCATCCTTGTTTGGAAACTATAATAAGGAAGAGTTTTATTAAGTTTTGGTTTATATATTGTAATTGCTGAAGCTGTAAGTCCTAAAAATGCATCTACTTCATCTCTATTAATTTCATCAGTGTAACTTTCATCTTCAAAAAATTTTAACACATTTTGCTCATTCATAAAACTTCTCTGGTCATATATATTTTTTAAAATTGAAAATTGCTTATCATCAGACTTAGTTTTTACATTATTTACTTGGCTATTAACATAGTATGCATTTTTAGTAGTTACATATCCAGGTTCGATTAATGGATTTTGACTGTAATCTTGATTGGAATTAGCATCAAATACTATATTAATATTGTCTTGGTTTAGTATGTTAAATAATTGGTCAATTTGCTGAGAAGAAGTAATATCTGGGTCGATTAACATATATATATAGTATTCACTATGCACTGATTCATCATTATTGACCTGCGAAAAATTGTCAGATCTTAATCTATAATTTCTGTCATATTCTTGACGACTATTAATTGATGTTCCCAATACAAAACCTATTAATTGAGTATCATATCTATATTCACTGTAAAATAAATTAATATTTTTGCTTACTGACGTACTATTATAGTGAGTATTATTAACTTGTGTTCCATTAGTAATATTTTCATCATTAATGACATACACACCCATACCTGGTAAAAATGATTTTGATGTTGTTTCTTTATTTTCAAAATTCTGTTGAACTCTGCGATAACTTTTATAGGGTGTTCCAATTATATCAACATCTCTACCAAATTCTGATTTATCATATGATTGAATAATATCATATTCATGAAATGGGAATAATTTTTTACTGTATCCCTTAACTTGTCTGTTTGATAATAATGTTTCGTCAGCTAAAACACCATCGCTTCTACAATTTTCAAAACCAAACCCTTTTTCATCAATAGGACATACTTTGAGTTTTATGATCCTGTTCCTATAAATATTATATGAATATGTCCTATATAATTCAGTGGCTTTGATTATGTTATAATTCATATTATTAAAAATTTTATTCATCTGTTCATCAAGTATTCTCTGGAATATACCAAGAGTGGAATATTTATGAATATATTTTATTTTATGAGAACCATCGGAACTCTTTTCTTTTATATTTCTTATCTCATCAACTGCAATAGGCGGTCTATATGTTTTAATATTTATATAGTATTTTTCATCTGGCTTTAGTGTAAAACTAGAATTTGTCTTAAAAACCTCTGTAACATTGGTTCTTGTAAATATAAATTCGTCCGTATCGTTACTTATTGTAATAACACATAAATTATTCCTAACATCTCCTGTATTGAGATTAGCTGTTATGTAGTCAAACTCGTTTTCTATTTTAAGTTTAAATTTATGTATTGACTGTGAATTGTCAATTTCTGCTGAAAATTCTCCAGAATTAGGGGACCCAGATGATTTATATTTCAAATAAAAGTTAATACTATATTTTTCACTATCTTGATTAAAATATCGGTAAATATCTTTATTTTTAAATGGAATAGGTATTTTTGTTTTTAGAGTAGGTTCATCAATAGTAATTTTAGGAATATTTTTATAACCAGAACCTCCGAACGGCTTGTCTGGTGACGATGCAGTAATATTAATTTTAGTTATTTTTCCATCTTTGATATCACTTTCATTAATAGTAGCTGTAGCTGTAGCCGGTGGTGGAGTTGGGGCAGGTGGGAAGCTAATAGTAACTGTAGGTGGGTTATTCTGGTTATAACCAGAACCTGGATTAGTAATATTAAAACCTATTAAATTACCATTTAAAACTATTGCATCAGCTTCAGCTGTAGCCGTTGTTTCACTGGGGCCAGAGGGAGAATCAATACTAACTGTAGTTAAATTGCCAGTATCATATCCTGCACCTGGATTATTTATTTCTATTCGACTTATTGTGGTATCAGAATTAACAACAGCTGTAGCTTCAGCATTAACTAAAGGTGATTCAATATTAACTATAGGCGCATTTTCATAACCTATACCATTATCATATATATCTATACTCTTCACAGAAGCATCGATTTCTGCTGTTGCTTCTGCTGTTTCACTAGGTGAATTAAAAAGTATTTCTTCTGAGGTTACAATTGAGTCTTTTTCCGTTGTGATAATTGTTTCACGAATAGTTCCATTTTCAATATTTGCTTTAACAGATACTAATTGACTACCTAATTCAAATCCAGTAGTCCCAGATAATATGGTCCCAGTCTCTTCATTTATATTGGCTGCAGGATTAATTAATTCTGTTAACGGATTTTTATTATCATAATATCCTAAATTTGGAGTATTTTTTATACTGTAAACAAATATCTCCGGAGGAGATGTAAATATAAAATCATCCCAATCAGGATGGTCATGATTAATAACTATTCTCTTTATTTTATTTTTAAAATTTTTATCAGGCCCTTTCAATGCGCTTTGCCCTAATGTAGACTCTAATAAAAAATTACTATCATAACTGTTATCAGTTGCTTGAATCGTATTAACTAAAGTGCATATTCCTCCCCTTTGAGGCCGAAGAGAAGGGGTAATATTAGAACCAGATTTTATCAATGTATTTAAAAAAACTAAAGGAAAATTAAAAGCTGAGTCAGTATCCGTTAAACCTAAACTACTCGAAGGATCAGCTCTTTCAAAAACTTTAGGAAAAGTGCATATTTTTTCAGAAAGATTTGTATCTTTTGTATCTAATCTTTCCATTTCAATATATCCTCTACTATGTTTATACATACTTAATGTTAAAAATCTGTTTTTTCCTTGTTGTTCATTATCACCTGTATCAAAATTAGGATGTTTAATTATAATAACAGGAGTTTCGGAGGTATTCGCGCCTGCTCTAAATTCAAAATTATTTCTCACAAGGTCAATTGAAGTAATTTTACCAGTATTAATTGTAGAATATGATGTTCCGTTAAATCCATTTACACTAATATTATTAGGTATTACATATTTATTAGTTAAAAATCTTAACATATAATCATCGCGGACATTGTTACCATCCACCGTCTTATAACTATTAAATAAATGTTTTATGACGCTAATTTGTCCCTTTTTCTTTATTTGTATAGAAGATACCTCAAGAGGAGGATCAGGATGAACATTATAGGCAAGTTCGTTGTTATATATATTTGTATCAGGAATATATGAATCAGATGATGATAAATCAGATGATGTATCTTTTTTTTTAGGTATAATAAAACCTTCTTTTCCATCAATAATAGTAATTTTTTTTATTTTTGTAGGAGGTGTTGAAGAACCATCTATCAAAATATTTATGATTCCAGTTGCTATAATTCTATCGCTATTAACATCTTGTACAATATCAACTTCTTCTCCATCAGTCACATTCACATCGACATTTATTTCTAATCCCTCCTGAGGAATAAAAAATGATTCATTACATAGAGAGCCTTTTTTTATATCAGTAGCGATATATCCTTTACCTTTATTATTCATAACAATATCACCAGAATCATTAAAAGAAGCAGTTGCTAATTCTTTAGGATTAGATATTTCAATTATAGGGTTAGTATAAGTAGCAGGGCTGTAAATTTTTTCTGTGTCAACAATACTTAATCTACCATTACTATCTATTTTTGCATTAAACAATGCTCGAGGGGCATCTATTGAAATAGTAGCAGATGAAGTATAATTTTTACCACCATGAATTATATCAAAACCTATTATACTTTGAGATTGTAAAACTGGAGTTATAATTGCACCACTTCCATCAGTATCATTTATAGTTACAGTAGGAGTTCCAACTGTATGCACATTACTTAGATTAGTAGTCAGCGATGAACCAGTAATAGGGTCTGTGACTTCTTCAATCAAAATTTTAGAGTTATTTGGTTGAATATTATCTGTTACATCCTTTGAATTAGAATAATAAAGATTTCCTTGAGTTGTTAATGTTACTTCACCTATAGCTTTAACTATAACATCAAATAAATTATCATTGATTATTCGGTTTTCATTCAGAATAATTGCATTAGATAAATCATTATTATCTAGTGATTCAAAATCAGTAACTTTAAAAATATCTATTTCTTCTGAAGGATTATATTTATTTCCTGAACGGGTTATATAAAATTTTATTTTATCCTTGTCATTAATTTCATTAAAATTATATTCAATATAACCTTGAGCTATTGATCTGTTTGTCGAATTGTTGTCAGCAGGTTGTGAAAATTGAATTTCAATACGACCTTGTGTATGAGGAAATAAATCGGCTGAATTTGCATCTGTACTATTTATTTTCCATTTAGTTTTTACAAAAGATTTTATTTCAACATCACTTATTCCTGAAATTGTCAAATCAGCTGTTGCGGTTAATGCAGGAAAAGGTGCTGCGGATACTATAAAATCAGGTGCTTCTGTATAACCAAATCCTTCAGTATCATTTATGGTTATTTCTGGAACATTAACTTCTCCCAAAGCAGACAAAACAGGAGTAACAGATGCAGTGATATCAGGGGTTTCTATTGATACCAGTGGAATAGTTTTATAAGACCCTTTTAAATTGCCAGCAATTTCAATTTCGTCAATACGTCCATTAGGCCTGCCGTTAATTACATCATTAATAGTTGCAATTGTTGCATTAGCACTTGCTTCATTCAGGATTCCGTCACTGATATCATTTGCGAATAATGATTCAATTGTTATTTTAGGCTCTCCTGTATAACCTGTTCCTTTTTTAACAGAATCGACTACAAAACTTTCCACTTGCGCATCTAGAACAGCAGTTGCTTTTGCAACAAAATTTGGAGATATATCGTCATATTTATATTCTTTATCTGTTAAATATTTTGTTTCGTTTTCACCAGTTTGTTTGGTAATTGAAGTTCCTATACCTGAAAATCCATTATAATTTTGAACGGTATTGTTATAAATAGTTTCTAATTTCGATGAGAATGATGCAAAATTTTCAATTAATTCAACATTAAAAAATTTCTCTCTTCTAAAATCAGCATCTTTGGAGATAACCTGATGGTCTTCTATGAATATTCTGTCATTAACAGAAAAATTATCAATTGATTTTGTTTCAAAAATAACATAATCTGTATATATATCATTATTTTTAGCAATATTAAAAAAACTTCTTTTTATGGAAACTTCATGATTTGCTTCATAGTTAGTTTTAAAATAACTAAATTTATTATTATTTATACTATTTTTAAGTCCAAATTTATCTAAAGCAGTATCATCATCTTCTAAAAATTTAAATGCTCTCGGTATAAAAAGCTGAAAATTTGATAGTCGTGTTCCTGATAGTTTTGATGAATTAGGAGTAATACTTGAATATACATAAAATCCTCGGTTAGTTTTATTTCTTTCAATCTGCCAATCATTTAATTTTGTAATAAATTTTTTTGCTAAATCTCTATTGTTTTCATTAGTATTGGTTATAGATACATATTTTTCAAATGCTCCCTTGGCATCTAATCTAGATTTATTCATTAAATAAGCTCCTGCTCCTAATGCAATCAAATCATTATTGGGTAATGAGTTATATTTGTAATCGTAAGGTAATATTATTCCGATTGTATTTGAATCAAGACCAATAATTATATCTCCTATTTTAAAATTTAAAAAACTGTCGGTAAATAAATCATAATCTGCTTCAATATTACCATATCTATCTGATTTTTCTGCAACTTTAGTAAATCTTCCTATAATATTTTTTTTATCGACCACATTAGTGTCAGATAATTTCATGAACAATTCATTTTGTATGAATGTTGTTTCAAAACCACTTGTTAATTCATCACCATATTTTTCAAGGTCCTCCAATTCATCAGTGCTTACAAAATATTCTTTATAGTATTGTTCGTTATTATATCCATTAATTAATGCCTGTCCAAAATATTCAAGTCCTGTTCTATTATAAGTAAAAACATTTTGTTGTTCATTATTGAAATTCGTAACTTTATCATATTTTATATTTTTCCCATAATTATCTACAAATGATTTTTCCAAATTACTTTCTGTGATACTTGCACTATTTTTAGGAAGAGATTTAGAGGTAAACTGTTCTTTAAGGTTCTTTAATTTTTCTTCCGATAAATTATTAAGATCCAAATAACCTGACTCGTTTATGTTAAATATCTCATTAACAATATAGTCAGTTGATATGTCCTTTAAATTATTACTACTAACTGCATTATTTATGTAATCAACAAATTTATTATATATTTCATTATCTTCTACATCTACAAAGCCTTCTTTCGCAAATAAATTTTGTCTGCTGTTTATACTGTCTACTTTGGGTAAAGGTAATAATTGTCTAATTCTTATTCTGAAATTAGGAGGAACTATTATATTTTTTTCACCCCTTGTAATATTTCCACCCATATTTCCAAGTGTTCCACCCCCACTCATAAAAACAACAGAATTATTAGGAAGAGACACTTGTGGTATATTAAAATATACATAAGGAAAACCTTCATTATAATAGGCAATTTGCCCTTTTATAATTGAGGTATTTCTGTGTGAGTCAAATACTTTTTTATACTGTTTAAAAGAAATTGAATTAACGGTTTTATCAACTGATATGACAAATTTACTCTCTTGATTAATCCCAAATTCATTGTTTAAATCTATAAATTTTTGCGAAGAACTATCAGTATAAAATATTCCTTTGGAATAATCATATACACGGGATTTTAAATTATCAAGAGCTCCTAACATATACTTAACTATTGAATCTGCACTATATTTACCACTTGCAATATTAAGTTCATAAACTGGATATTTTGTAGCAAGATTACTATCACTAATTTCATAATTTTTTGAGGTCTTATTAAGATTTATAAAAGAGGGTAATTTATTACTATTACTATTTATTTTAGGACTTATTATATGTGTATCTTTATTCTCAATTTCTATAAATTCTTTTGCAAAACTTACATTTGATATTCCAGTATTAATATTTTTATTACTTATACCAGTAATCAAATAATCAGGACAATCAATAATATCGTTTGATATAAGATTATGATGTAAATTAGATTCGAAATATCTAACAAAATTATTATCTTTAATTGTTAATTTTTCACTAGTATCAAATTCATAACATGGTTGAATTTGATTATCAATAGAAGCATCTGATGCTCCACCTGATGAATCTGATATAGGATTTGAATATTTCTGAACAATGTAGTTACCAATATAATCTCTGATGTAAATTCTAGAACATTCTTCGTAAAGATTTATTGTTTGATTATCAGCAATTTGTGAATTACTTTTATCGTCATATAAAATCTGGTAATTGTTAGAGTTGTATTTGTATCTTACTTCATATCTATGAGTGAATATAACATTAGTGCTGGTGCTATCAGTAGGATCATCTATTCTTAATGTATTAACTTTACCTGCTACAAAATAATCAATATATTTAAATGTAAAAGCATCTTTATTAGTAAACCGGACAATTTTATTGGAGATATCCATAAATTCATCACTAGTTTTTATATAAATATGTGTCAACTCTTTATCAATCCTATTTTGAAATTCTATTTTAATATTACCAGAGGTATTTGATATTGATGTTACCTCATCATTTGAAACAATTGACTTAATTTGTATTTTAAATTTATTAGTAGCGATATCAAAAATAATATCTTTTCCCAATAAATAAAATAATTCATTATTAGATGCATCAGTTATTTTTACATATTGATATTCTTTTGCAATATTACTTATTTCTGATACTGTTTCATCGTTCTTATCTTTAAAAAATAGAAATAAATAGTATCCGCCGATACTTCCTAATGGTTGTTTAACTTCTACTTGTTTAAATCCAACATCATTTCTAAAAATGTATGTATGATAAGTTTTATATTCTAGTAAAAATTTATTAGGGCCATCAGATGCTATGCTGTCATAGTCAGTTGTTCCTAAATGAGTTTGGGTAATTATATAACTTTTAGAATTTGGCTTCATACCAACCAGACTTTCAATATAATATTTTTTTAATTTACTCCAGGTATCATTTTTATATTTTTGATATTTAAATATGGTTTCATCTGGAATATTTTTAAATACCTCCAAATATATTTTTTCTGATGCAATTCCATCAAAGGGGCTATTTTTACTAGAAGGTTCAGGTTCCTCGTAAGATTTTAAGGGAATAAGTGTAAGCGTATTTGTAGTTGTCTCTATCTTTGAAACATAAAAGAAATATACATATATTTCCTCTGGTTGGTCTGTAAGTGCTTGTGTGTAAGAATAAAATTTAACCATAAAAGGAGTTTCTAAATTTTTTAAGTTGGTAGTTACAAAGTCATCTGAGCTATTGGAGCTATTGGAAAAACTAATTTCAACTTCTTCGAAATTACTGAATCTAAATTTTGGAAATTTTTGTGAAGATGTGCTAGGAAGATATCCTTGATAAAATGTATGTGACCCAAGTTCATGGGAAACCTTTGAAATTAGACTTTGGTTATATGTAAAAACCGTATCCTCTATATTAAACTTTTCTTTTATTGGACTATCGTTAATACCTGTAACCGAATTGTCATTTGCATTTTTATCAAAATCACCAATATATCTATTATCAAAATAATAGTCTCTTTTTTCCATAGGTATAATAGGATTAAGTTCTGTGGTATTATCAATTTCTGCACTTCTTGAAACCCTAATTAATGAATGTAACCTTTTAAGATTTTCAATGTAATTTGCATTATTAGGTTTAGAACAATCATAAAAAGGTTGCATCTTACTAAAATGGTCTATATGTAATTGCGTGGCTTGGCTTTTTGGTAAAAAAGGCATATTTTCCCAAAATAAAGTAGAAATATTAACACTATTTGTAGGAATAGTTACTCTATCTGATTTGTTAATCCACCTAAGTTTATTATTTTGCTTTGTAGATAATTTATACTGGCCAAAATTTGTAGTAATTAAGTTTTCATTAAATGTGTAAGATGTATTAGGTATTTCTGATGAAACAAGACGAATAGAATAAATATTTGAAAATGTTTTACCTAAATTAATAAAATAATGAGAAGGAGATGGATAAGAAATATTAACATTTGTTACTATATCCATAAGAATACCTTTTCCTATTTTTAAACTATTAATTTCACGCTCATCAATATTAGATGGAATAGATAATATTAGTCTGTTATATCTATATTTTTCTCTATCATTATCGTAACTATTAATTTCTATCACATTGTTCTCAGTAACGTATTCAAAACGAATAATATCAAAAATAGGTTTTCCTACACTGACATTAAATTCTAAAGATTCTTTGCTTATACCTAAAATATTAGCTTCATTCTCATCTACATTTCTGAATATAAGCTGATTAAAAAAATTAGTATCATCTATATAGTTGACTTTATTAAGATTTTTAAATGAATTAATATCAATCGTAAATATCCTTTCTGATTTTTCAAATTGGATAGGTTCGTCATCTGTATAATCAATTGATATTGAATCAAAAGTGTATAATTTATTTCTGTTTTTACTATCAATATTAAGTATTGTTTTCTTAATCTTTTTTTTCTTATCTGTCTGTGCAAATTTAATGTATTGTTCAAAAGCAACTGAATTCTCATTAACTGATAAACCTGTATTAGTGTCTACTTTAATAGTTTCAGCAAATTCAGGTGGATTATCAGAGTAAACCTGATTAATATTTTTTTTTGCATTCATTAATTTGCTAAATATTTCGTTAGTGGATTTATCATTGTTTCTTGTTTTTGTATATTTATTAGTAAGCAATAAGTCATCATCCGCCATTTCTATAAATATATAATTAAATTTCCTTAGATATTTATTAATAAAAAATTAATATATAAATTATATATAATGGAGAACTATTTACAAAATTTATTTGAAAATGATAATATAGGTTTTAAAACTACAAATAAACTTAAAGAGTCGACTAAGGTGCTTGTCATAAAATTAAATCATATAGTTAAAAACAGAGAGGGACAAAATATAACGAATCCAGAAATACTTAAACTTGTAGATGATGTAAAAGAACTCAATAAAAAAATAGAAGAAAAAAGAAAATTAATTCAAAAAAAAATATCAGACAAAAGTTCTAATCAAAAAGGCGGCGGAGGAATTGAAGCAGTTGTTACAGAAACTTCAACTATAGATCTTTTAAAAAGCATAAACAATAACCCTTGTGCAGGTGCTATAACACAATGTGCTGATATAATAAAAAGTTGCGGTCAAACAGGAGGTTCTATTTATAAAAATAACGAAGATGAGGCAATATTTATGCAAACTCTTAATACATATAGACAATTTGATATAAATGAAAAAAATACACGAACCTTATTTAATTTGGCTAAGATTTTAAGTTTGTAATACAATTAATAATAATATTTATTAAATGTATTTTGTAGTTATAATATATTATTTTTTGATTTTAAGCTTCTTTTTTACTTTAGTCTTTTTAGTAATTTCTTTTGCCATGTGTTCCTTTTCGTAAATCTTAAGAAGTTTTGTGTATTCAGTTACGAAATTATCAATATCTGTAAGCCATAAATCTGTAGCAGTTGTATCACTTAGTTTATCAAATTCAGATTGCTTAAGTTCTTTTTTCTTTTTAAGCTCTTCAATCTCTTCATGAGTTAGCTTATAAAGGTCCATACTCATAAGATAATCATATGATGCTATACCATCATCTTTTGTTGAAAACTTAGGATATGACTTATCAGTAAGCTGGTCGATAATAATTTGTTTTTTAACATTTTTAATTTCAAGTGTATCATTGATGATTTCTTCAATAAAAGACACTTTATATTTAATAATGTCCAACTCTTTTTTAAGTTTATTAAGCATATATTCTCGCCTTTTGGTATAAATGCCTCCTCTGAATTCATACCATTGATTAATTATTTCACTTATAGATTTAAATTTTTGCATTCGACCATTTTCGTTAAACATATGCATATTAGTAATACTTAATGCAGATGTTAACTTAAGACGGTTTTCGAGTTCACTCACACCATCTTTACCGAATTTATTTGCCCACTTATTAATATTAACAGGATTCATTTTAATCGTAATATTAACATTAGTTTCAGTAGAATCGTCCTTGAAAGTTCTTACAAAATTTTTAGCTGTTTCCTTACCTCTTTCAACTGAAATTTTATCAAGAAATTGCACATATTTTTCTGTCCAGGTTCCAATAGGTAATTCTACAATTTGTATAGTGCTATCATTAATAATATTAAATTTCCCTCGTGTTATAAAACTACCAGGTGATGTTGGTTCAATCCGTCCTGTAAACCCTCGATACCATGGATTTAAAGTAGGTTCTGGACTACCATTAATCTTTGCCTTGATATAATTACAAATATCAATAGGATTAAATTTAGGAATATCTGTTGAAAATCCTGTTCCTATACCAGATGCTCCATTAGCCAAGATTGTTGGAAATACAGGAAAGTAAAATTCAGGTTCAATTGAAAATCCATCATCATCAAGATATTTACACAAACAGTCATCTTCTTCCTTAAATACATGTCTTGTAATAGGTGAGAGTTTTGTGAAAATATACCTTGATTGAGCTGCGTCTTCTCCTCCCAGAAGACGAGAACCAAATTGACCATTAGGTTCAAGATAGTTAATATTATTTGCAGAGATATAATCTTGCGCCATATTTTTAATTGTGTTTTCAAGTGAAACCTCACCGTGATGATAAGATGCATGTTCACTGATATAACCAGCAAGTTGTGCTACTTTAACATCATTTTTAAGTCTCCTTTTAAAACAGCCGTATGCAACTTTTCTTTGAGAAGGTTTAAATCCATCAATAAGACTAGGAATAGACCTATCATTATCTTCATTTGAAAAGTGGATTAATTCTTGATCAACAAAATCTTTTGTGGATATTATCTTTTGATTAAAATTAGGAATATTAGATTTATCATAATCAAGAAGCCATGTTTTTCGGTCATTAGCTCTCTTCTTATTAAATGCAAGGTCAAGACTTTTACATATAGATTTATAAGTAGTCGTTGATTTAACTTCTTCTTGTGATTCTGTTTTAGTTTCCTCGTCTGATGATTGAGCAGGAGTATTAGGCAGATATTTAATTACTTTAAGTTGTTTAAAATATTCCTTTGCTTCTTTGGTGGATGAAGTTCCCAAACCTTTATAATATTTAATATTCCATCCTTTTACAGATGTAGTTTTTTTCCATGTTTCGTAATCTTGAAGTGTATAGAATACTTTTTCTTGTTTACCCTTGAATGCTTTAACAATAGGTGTAACCATACTTGTAATAAATCCCATTTTAGTAAGTTCAGGCCACATACTATCAAATATATTCATCATAAGTCCCTTGATGTGAGAACCATCATGGTCTTGATCGGTCATAATCATAATTTTACCATATCTTAAAGGCCAAATTCCAGTTTTTTCATATTGTTTAATATAATCAGTATTTACTTGTAAACCAATAATTTGTTTAATATCATTAAGAACTGCACAATTCATGACTTGTGTAGTGGGTGCATCTCTAACATTTAAAATTTTTCCTCTTAGAGGATATACGCCATAGTGGTCTCTTCCTACTTCAGCAAGCCCTGAGATAGCCATAGTTTTAGCAGAATCTCCTTCTGTAAAAATTATAGTGCAATTTTTAGAATCTGTAGTTCCAGCTTTGTTAGCATCGGATAATTTATTAACTCTGACTCTCTTACTTTTTTTACCATCTGTTTTTGACAAAAGCTGACTGTCTTTATATGCGGCTTGAGCTTGAATTTTAAGATAAATATCGGTCTTAATCAAATTACTAATAAATTTATCAGAAATATCAAATGTTGAACCAAATTTTGCCTTAGGAGTTTTAAGTGTTTCCTTAGTTTGTGAGTCAAATACTGGGTTGACAATTTTACTTGCATTTACAAATAGCTTAAGTTGATTTTTAATAATTTGTGGTTTGATATCAATTTTCTTTTTCTTTTTTAGATAATCAGCAAGCTTAGTTTTAATTTGGTCACTAATATAATCAATGTGAGTTCCACCTCGTGATGTATTGATACCATTTACAAATGAAATCTGTTGAAAAATATCATCGTCACTACATGTTGCTGCTATCTGCCATCCTGGACCTTCTTCATATACTCTGGGTGTTTCAGTTTTATCACCAATATACAAATCAACATATTTTTCAAATGTCTTTACTTGGATTAATTCATCATTAAGATATATTTTTGTATCTTTATCGGTTACTCCAGCAATATCATAAACTCTTTTACACAATAGAGATCTAATTTCTTGATTTAAACCGCTCATATGAAATCTTTCAAAATCAGGATACCAAGTAATTTTAGTATATGGCTTACACTTTGCAGAAGTAATCTTAGGTTCAGTTTTATTTTGCATGTTATTAGTAAACTCCTGATAAAACTTTTTCTTATTGATATGACATACTGTTTCAACAATAAATTTACTAGAAAATATATTAGCTAATTTTGCTCCATATCCATTTCTTCCTCCCCATTCTCTTGCTTCATTATCATCAAAATTAGTTCCTGATAGTAAAGAACCAAAAATCAAGGTGGGAGGATACATTTTGTGCTCTTCCATATATTCTACAAGAATTCCGTCTCCATCATTGTAAAATGAAATACTATTATCATCATTAATATTTACTCTTATAGTTGTTACCATGTAATGATTTCCTCCTTCAGTTCCAACTTTACTCATTCTTTTTTTATGGTCATGTGCATTAACCAAAAGTTCATCATAACATTTGTAAAACCCAGGTGTTAATTCAATATCTTTAAGATTCATCTTAGAATCTTCCGAACTATATACAAATGTATTACAACTTTCTGGTTCTGCAGAACCTAAATAAGTATCTGGTTTTTTCAAAATATGTTCTGCATGTTCCATTTTTGTATAAATTTCGGCAGCTTTTTTAGGTTTCTTTTGGCTTGATTTACTTTTTAATTTAAGTTTTCTGGTATTTTTACTTTTTTCAAGGGGGGGTGCTTCAACTAGAGTAGACATTGTAAGATAACTTTTTTAATATATCTTTAAATCAAGAATTTGATATCAAATTTAATATTTATTTAAGACAAAAATACCATCTATATAAAGATGGATAACTATACCGCTTTTAATGACGTGGAAAAATTCCAGTGTAGGATATGTTTTGACGATACAGAGGAAAAATTAATAACTCCATGTAAATGTAGTGGAACTTCACAATATGTTCACATGTCTTGTTTACAAAAATGGAGAAATTCTCAATATCTGACCAGAGATGTTTCAAAATGTGAAGTATGTAATTATACGTATAAAATAGTAAAAAAAACACCATTTTGGTTTTTCAGATTAGGATTTGAAGAAAATAGAAATCCTCTTGACCTAAGTTTAAGATGGACATTATTATCATCTTTGATAATAGTATTATCAGACATTATAGTTACTCCAATGGATACTAATAATAAAATTATAAAGCCAATTATATCAAATACTACTAGTATTAATTCGGTTACAAATTCAAATGCTCATATGACCATGTATTCCTTTTATTGGATATTTATAGCTCTTGTATATATAGGCATTGGAATATTGTGTGCTCATTATTATAATCGTTATGAATTGGATGATTACAAAAAAATATATTCAAAAAAACTTTTATTAAGTATCTTCAGCTTATTCATAATAAATTGTATAATGATATATTTTAACTATTACTATGTATCAATATTTACAAATTTATTAATTAATTTTCTCATTGTAAAAAGTCATCATTTAGGTATTTATATTGTTAATCTAACTTCATTAGATGTAATTTTAGATTATGTTAATAGTTCTGCTGAAAACAGCAATACACTAGATGTTTAATAAATTATTATTTTATTAACTATTTAGCATAAATAAGATTAAGTTGATTATTAACTCGTACAAAAGTAGTGCACTTAGGAATATGTTTTACACAGGTTGCGTTAATATATGTGCAAGTTGACCTCAACCCTCCCAAATAATCTAAAACAGTATTCACCAGTGCACCTCTATATTTTATTTTTATAACTCTTCCTTCAGATGATCTATATTTTTCCATTTTTCCATAATGTTTGTTCATTGCATGCTCGGAACTCATTCCATAAAATAGTTTGAATTTTTCTCCATTTTCCTCAACAATCTCACCTGGGTTTTCATCATGTCCTGCAAATTGCCCTCCAACCATTACAAAATCGGCGCCTCCGCCAAATGCTTTAGCCATATCACCTGGACATGTGATTCCTCCATCGGCAATTATTAAACCTCCCGCACCGTGAGCGGCGTCAGCACATTCTATTATGCAAGATAATTGCGGCATTCCTACACCAGTTTTTAAACGAGTTAAACATGCGCTTCCAGGTCCTATACCTACCTTAACTATATCTACTTTACCATTAATTATTAATTCTTCAGTCATTTCTCGTGTAGCTACGTTGCCTGCAATTAAAATAACATCAGGATATCTTTCACGAACTTTCTGACAGAATTCGACAATTTTTTGCATGTATCCATTAGCTACATCAACACATACCCAATTAAGTAGGGGTTTATCATCAGCAGGTTTAAGCGTTTTTTTCCAATCAATAATTTCACAAAGTTTTGTAAAATCTTGTTCACTTATACCAGTGGATACTATACCATTATAATTTTGCAAAGGACATTTAGGTAAATTATTATCATAATCATCTTTAGTATAAAATTTAGTTAAACATGTAAGCATATTATGTTGTGACAATACATTCATAACATCAAAGGTTCCTGTTGTATCCATATTGGCGGCCATAACTGGAACACCAGTCCATTTACATGTTGAATGTGGAAATTTAAATTCCCTTGTCAGCGACACTTGTGAACGAGAAGATAAAATAGTTCTTTTAGGTCTTATCAAAACATCACTAAAATCAAGCTTAACATCATTTTCAATTTTCATATACTATTAAATAATAGGCTCGTTTTAAATAGTTATTATTTTTAAAGAAATATTTTATTATAATAAATGGGTAATTCACCGTCGCAAGATAACAGTGATAAAAAAATAAATAATAGTAAAAAATCACCGCCTAAAAAGATATTAAAAAAACCAACTCCTAAAAAAATTAAAAAAGATAAAGTTGAAACTACAAATAATATTAAAATACCTGAATATCATTTACATAATAAGTCACAAATAAACAATGGCGTTAATGATTACCAATATTTTAAACATATAATTCCTCCCCAGGATATAGGGAATCAATTTGGTGTTGATACAACATTAGATAATAAATATTCAAAAAATATAAATAAATTATATGATAATGAGATAAACTATAGAACTAATGTTGATTGTTCGAAAGAAAAACCATATACAAGAGATGAATTAGAAAATGAATTAAAAAATAATGATAATTTAGATAAAAATAATCAAACACATAATATTCATAATATACAGACTGAATCAGAGCAAATAAATGAAAATTCTTACTCTACTTCTGAAAATACACAATCTCATGAAATAACAATTACAAGAGAAGATGCAATTGATATTAAAAACTGTAGATATTTAAGTGACTTAGAAAAAAGATTACTGATTATGAATAGTATTCGTCTTTCAGAAATAGATCCTTTAGGTATACAAGATCAGCACAAAGTTAGATTAGTTGATTTGGTTGATAAATATAAAAGCTTACTAAAAATTTATCATCCTGATAAAACTGGAGGCATGTCAAATGATATGTTTATAACCGTTA
>MDTG01065937.1_pt1 | contig 26316 bp, 19 predicted proteins | sample 811421 | NCBI WGS metagenome assembly MDTG01 (sample SAMN05326645, study PRJNA326480) | marine metagenome | isolation source: seawater | place: Pacific Ocean: South East | collected 2011
CGCCGAGGAGCACGAAGCGATAGGGGCTGACCTTCCCCTCCGGCGCTGCGGGCTCGAGCGCCGGCGCTCGGGCGCGCGGCGGCTCCTGCAGCCAGCTCGCGCCGGACCCGGCCGAGGTCAGCTCGGACGGGCGCCTCAGGGCGGCGGGGGCCCTCGCCAGCAGCGGCTCGGCGAGCAGGAGCTCCGGCTCGGGCGCCGGCTCCGGCTCCGGCGCCGAGGCGCTCGCGACGCGACGCCAGAGCTGCAGCGTGAACACGATCACCAGCGCCCCGATCGCGCCGCGCAGCAACCCGCGCGGGAGGGCGTGGGCCAGCGCCAGCCCGAGGGCGCCCGCCGGCAAGAGCAGGAGCCCGAAGCGGGCGGCGACCCCCCACTCGACGTGGCGCCGCTGGACGAGCGTGCGGGAGGCGTTGCTGACCAGCTGGACCGCGCCGTGGAGCGGGAGGACCACGAGGGGGTCGAGGACCTGCAGCATGACCGCCAGCAGGGTCATGCCGCCCGCCATGCCGACCACCGCCGAGAGGGTGGCCGTGACGTAGACCGCGCCGGCCAGCCCCGCGAGCTCGAGGCCGCTCAAGCGGCGTGCTCCGGCTCGGGACCCACGTAGCGCGCGCGCGGCCGCAGCAGCCGGCCGCCCTCGAGCTGCTCGCTGACGTGAGCCAGCCAGCCCGCCGTCCGCGAGACGGCGAAGGTCGGCGTGAACTGACGCCGGTCGAGGCCGAGGGCCTCCAGCAGGACGGCGGTGTAGAACTCGACGTTGGCGGCGAGCCGACGCCCAGGCCGGTGCTCGGCGAGCACCCGCGAGGCGGCGCGCTCGACGGCGCCCGCGAGCTCCAGGCGCGCCGCGTCTCCGCCTCCGGCTGCGCAGAGCTCCCGCGCGGCTCGCTCCAGCACCGCCGCGCGCGGATCCCGCACCCGGTAGACCCGGTGCCCCATGCCCATCACCCGGCGCCCCGCGGCGAGCTCCTCGCGCAGCCAGGCCTCGGCGGCGGGCTCGGGCTCGCCCCCCGCGGCCCGCGCCGCGACGGCGTCGAGCATGTCCAGCACCGGTCCGGGCGCCCCGCCGTGGAGGGGACCCTTGAGCGCCCCCAGGGCAGCGACCACGGCCGAGACCCGGTCCGAGCGGGTCGAGGCCACGACCCGCGCGGTGAAGGTCGAAGCGTTCAGGCCGTGGTCGATCACCGTCACGAGGTATGCGTCCAGCGCGCGCGCCTCCTCAGCGCTGGCCGCCTCGCCGCGGATCATGCGCAGCAGGTCGGCCGCGTGGCCGAGCGCCGGGTCGGGCGCGACGGGCTCCAGGCCCTGCTGCCCGCGCCACCAGGCAGCAGCGTAGACCGCGCAGGCCCCGAGGATCTCCACCGGCGCCGGCTCTCCCTCGCCGAGGCCGTGTCCCAGCGCTGCGCGCAGGGCGTCCATGCCCTCGGCTCGGGCCAGGGCGTCGCCGAGGCGCCCCGCCCCGGCGAAGGCAGCCGCCCGGGCCCGCCCCAGCTCTTCGCGCAGGCCCGCGACAGGGCAGCCCCACAGGAGCCCGACCGCCTCCTCGAAGGGCACTCGCCCAGCGAGCTCCGCCAGACTCCGACCGCGCAGGACCAGCCGACCCGCCTCACCGTCGATCCGGCTCAGCTGAGTCTCGGCCACCACGACGCCCTCGAGCCCGAGGCGCACGACCTCCGCGTTCGCCACGCCACCCTCGCGCTGATTGCTTGCACTCACGACGACCTCCTCTGGCTGGGCCCGCGGCCCATGAAGCTGAAAGACCCCCAACCGATCAACGTTGATCAACATAACGAGATCGCAATGTTGATCAACGTTGAAATCTGGATCAATGTTGATCATGCTCTAAGTCATGAGCGACGAACCCGGAGACTCCCCCGAGGCCTTCTTGAGCGCCCGCGCTGCGGCCAAGCTGCTGGGGGTCAAGACCTCGACCCTCTACGCCTACGTGAGCCGGGGGCAGATCCAGAGCGTGGCGGGGCAAGGGCGTGCCCGCCGCTACCGCAAGGCCGACGTGCTCCGGCTCAAGGCGCGACGCGAGGGGCGCGACCGCGGGGCGGAGATCGGCTCCGCGCTGCGCTGGGGCGAGCCGGTCCTCGACTCCTCGATCACGGAGGTCCGGCCCGACGGCCCCTACTACCGCGGCCAGAGCGCGGTCGCCCTGGCCCGTGATCCCGAGGTGTGCTTCGAGCAGGTGGCAGAGCTGCTCTGGACCGGCAGCCTCCCCGCCGAGCGGCCCGAGTGGCCGATGCCGCCCTACTTCGAAGCCAGCCGGGACGCCGCCGCGAGCGCGGGGCCCGACTCGCCGCCCCTGGCCTGGCTGGCGGTCCTGGTGCCGACCCTCGCCAGCCGCGACGCGGGCCGCTTCGAGCGCACCCCCGAAGCGGTCCTGCCGCGCGCGCGCAGCCTGATCCGCGCGCTGGCCGAGCTCCTCGGCGGCGGCCCCGGGCCCGAGTCGCTCGCGGAGTCCTTCCTGTGGAGCGCCACGGGTCGGCCGCGCAAACACGCCCCCGCCCTCGACACCCTCTGGACGCTGTGGGCGGACCACGAGCTGAACGTCTCGAGCTTCGCCGCCCGGGTGGCAGCCTCGGCCAACGCGGACCTCTACAGCTGCGTCTCCGCCGGGCTAGCCGCCCTCTCGGGGCCGCGACACGGCGGCGCGTGCGAGCAGCTCCACGCGCTGCTCGAGGAGATCAAGCGCCCCGCGCGCGTGCCCCAGGTCGTCAACGAGCGGCGCCGGCGGGGCGAGGCGATCCCGGGCTTCGGTCACCCCCTCTACCCTCAGGGTGACCCCCGCGCGCTGCCCATGCTCGAGCTGGCCGAAGAGGTCGGCCCGCGCACGCCCTGGGTCGCGCTGGTGCGCGCGCTGGTCGCCGAGCTGCGCGAGCGCGGGCAGGAGCCCAACGTCGACTGCGGCACGGTGTCCTTGGCGGCTGCCCTCGGCGTCCCAGCCGACAAGGTCCCAGGGCTGATCGCGATCGGCCGCTCCGCCGGCTGGGTGGCGCACATTCTCGAGCAATACGAAGCGGGCTTCCTGATCCGCCCGCGCGCGCGCTTTCGCCCGAGCTGACTCGCCCGAGCCAACACGGGCTCCGGAACGCGAGACGCCCCGCCAGGTCGGCGGGGCGTCCTTGGGTCAGCCGATCGGGGTGGGGCGACCCTCAGCCGCCGAGCTGCTTGAGGATCTGGTCGATCTGCTTGGAGATCCGGGTCCCCTCAGCCATGGCCTTGGCCGCGCGGAACTCGGCCAGCGCGCCCTCCTTGTCGTTGCTGCGAATCTTGCAGATCCCCACGAAGAAGCCCACGACCTGGCCCTTGGCGCCCTCCTTGTGGTTGGGCACGTAGTCGGTCTGGAGCAGCTTCAGCGCGCCGGCCCAGTCGCCCGACTTGGCCATGGGGCCGAGCTTCGACTCGAGCTCCTGGATCAGGGCGTTGGCGGCGACGTCGGCCTCGAGCGCGGTCGCCGCGCCGGAGTCCATGGCCCGCACCTGCTCGAGGTGCTTCTTGTAGGCCGCGTCGTCCTTCTTGGCCGAAGCCCGCATGGCGAGCGCCTTGGCGTGCTTGAGCCCGAAGCCCGCCTCGTTCTTGGGGTCGAGCTCGACGATCTTCTCCTGCACGGAGGGGTAGCCGAAGGCGACGCGCCACTTGGCGAGCTGCTGCATGGCGTCGTCGAGGGCCTTGGCGTCCTTGGCGCCCTCGAGCAGCTGCTTGATCTCGCCCTTGCGGCCGGCGAGCTCCTCGAGGTGCTTCAGGTAGGCCTCAGGGCCGCCCTTCTGGTAGCCGGTCATGCCGTAGGGCTGACCCTCGGAGTCGAGCAGGGCGATCGTGGGGAAGCCTCGCACACCGAACTCACGCTGGATCGCGTCGTTGTACTTCTTGGTCTCCTCCGACTGCGGCGTCTTGCGCGGGTAGTCGAGCTCGACGAGGACGTAGCGCTTGGGGCCCTCGGCCTTCCAGGCCTCGGTGTCCCAGACCTCCTTCTTGAGGCGAATGCACCAGCCGCACCAGTCCGAGCCGGTGAAGTCGATCAGGATGTCCTTGTTCTCGGCCTTGGCCTTCTTCTTCGCCTCCTCGAGGTTGTGAAGCCACCCCTCGCCTCCTGCGAGCGCAGGCGAGCAGAGCAGGAGACTGGCGGCGAAGGCGATAGAGAGCGTGCGCATGTGCGTCCTTTGCAGAGTTCGGTGCTTAGGGCTGGATACGGCCTGAACGCTGGCCCGTTTGCAGCTATTCCAGCCGAGTCGGCCCTAAATCCTCGCGCTTCAGGGGGCTTAGAACCCGAAGCCGACGGCGAAGCTGAAGACCTGCCGCTCGTCCTGCTCCTGGTCCTTGAGCGGCCAGCCGAAGTCGAGCTGAACGGGCGCCGGGAAGAAGGGGACCTTGAGCCGGAAGCCGAAGCCGGCCGCGATCCTGAGGTCGTCGGTCGAGTAGTCCCGGTGCTTGGTGGTCACCGTGCCCGTGTCCACGAAGAGCACGCCGCGCAGGATGTCGCGGAAGAGGGGGAAGGTCAGCTCGGCGGTGCCCAGGATCAGCCAGTTGCCGCCGATCGGGTCGCCGTTGGTCTTGGGGCCGACGGTCCGGAAGCGGAAACCACGCAGCGAGCCCTGACCGCCCGCGAAGAAGCGCTCGAAGATCGGCACCTTCTCGCGGTGGAAGCTGCGCTGCCAGCCGAGCTCGCCGCGGAACTGGAGCACCCACTTGTGGTTGCCCGGCCAGCTCATGAGCGGGAACTGGACGTTGGCCTCGGCCCCCGCGCGGTGGAAGCCGAAGTCGCCGCCGAGGGCCTCGCCCACGAGCTCGTAGTAGATCGTGAAGGCGTAGCCGCCGTAGAGGACGAAGTCCTGGTCGATCCGGTTCTGGTTGTAGCTCAGCGAGAGCCGGAGCCCCGAGACGTAGTTGTTGCCAGCGACCTCGATCGCGTCGGGGACCGTGTCGACCTCGAGGTCGGCGATCCGCACCCGCTCGAAGCGGTAGGTGGCCCGCACGATCAGGTCCTGGGTCAGCCGATAGCCGAGCCCGAAGCGGATCGAGCGCCGGCTCTCGAGCCAGTCTTCGCGCACGCGGTCGCGGATCGCGCCCTGGATCGTCATCGGCACGGGGTAGTCGAGCAGGTAGGGCTCGGTGAACTCGATCGAGAACTGGCTCCGCTCGCGCCCAGGCTGGAGCGAGATCGAGACGTTCTGACCCGCGCCCGTCAGCGCGCGCCCCTCGAGGAAGTCGTCGATCGAGGTCGGCGGGTCGAGGACGTCGAAGTTGCGCTGGGTGAGCGAGATGTTGCCGAAGAAGCCGGTCGCCGTGCTGAGGCCGCCGCCGAGCACGAAGGCGCCCGTGCGGGCCTCGACCACGCGCACGATCACGTGCTCGCTGCCCGGCTCGCTGCCCGGCTCGAAGTCGATCCGCACGTCCTGGAAGAATCGCAGGCGCCCGAGGCGGCTGATCGAGGCCTGGACCTCGTCGGCGTTGAAGTACTCACCCGGATGGAAGGAGAGCTCGCGCCGGATCACCTTCTCGAGCGTCTTCTCGTTGCCGCGGATCTTGATCTGCTCGATCCGGACCTTGGGGCCCTCGTCGACGCGCAGGGTCACGTCGAGCAGATGCCGCTCGAGGTCGTAGCGCACGTCCACGTCCACGTTGGCGTGCACGTAGGCCCGCTGCCCGTAGAGGTGGCGAATCGTCTCCATGGACTTGCGCAGGTCGTCGCCGAGGAAGGGGCGCCCCGGTCGGAGCGGGATCGCGGTCAGGATCCGGTCGCCGTCGATCACGCGCGTGTTCTCGACGGCGACCCGGCGGACCGTGTAGCGCGGACCCTCGTCGACGGCGACGCGCAGGGTGACCTCGCTCCCGTCGAGGGTGTATTGCTCCTCGAGCAGGTAGACCCGCGCGTCGAGGAAGCCCTGGCTGCGGTAGTAGCGCGAGACGCGGTCCAGGTCGCGCTCGAAGGCCTCGGGCTTGTAGACGCCCTCCTCGAGCAGGCCGAAGAACTCGCGCTCCTTGACCTCGAGCGCGTCGGGGCCCGTCGCGTCCGCGAGGTCGCTCGGGTCGAGCTGCTCGGCGCCCTCGTAGAGGATCTCCTTGACGTGGACCGCGGGGCCGGGCCGGACCGCGAAGTAGACGTCCACGCCGCCTTCGCGCTCCTCGTGGGTCACGCTGACCTCGGCGTTGACGTGCCCCTTGTCCTTGAGGACCTGCTCGAGCTTGGCCGCGTCGCGGGTAGCCGCGAACACGTCGAAGGGCCGCCCGCTCTGGGTGCGGACGTTGGCCTCGATCTCCTCCTCCTCGAGCTGGTCCTTGCCGCCGCGCATCACGACCTTGCGCACGCGCAGGCGCTCGTAGACCGTGAACGCGATCACCACCCCGTCGCCCTGGTCACGGACCTCGACCGAGACCGGCGGGACGCCGACCCGCGGCGAACCGAAGCGCCCCGAGCGGTAGAGGCGCGCCACGTCCAGCGAGAGCATGCGCGAGCTGAAGGGCTGACCGGGCTTGGAGCCGATCAAGTCCGTCGCGGCCCGCTCGTTGACCTTGCGCAGGCCCTCGGCCTCGTTCCAGGTCACGCCCTGGATCGGGCGGCCTTCGGCCCATTCCCAGTCCTGGGCACGAACCGGCCGCGCGGCGCCGAGCAACCACAAGACGATCAGGCAGAGGAATGGCAGCGCTCGGCGCGTCATGAAGCCCGGAAGGGTAACTGAATCGGGGTCACCGAGGGGTAATGCATGTAGGGAGTTCTGGCGACCCGAATGGTTGCCCAGGAACGAACCCTCCTGCCCGTGCCCGTGCCCGAACTCGACGACCGAGACCGACGACCGACGACCGACGACCGAAGACCGACGACCGAAGACCGAAGACCGAAGACCGAGACCGACAACCGAGACCGACGACCGAAGACCGAAGACCGAAGACCGAAGACCGAAGACCGTCTGGCCACTCGCGACCAGCAAAGCGCGAGCGACGCCAGTCGAGGAGCTATCCACTCGTGCCTCAGAAGAGTCGGCATGCTTTGTCGCTCACACTTGAAGGACGAGACCCTTCCAGAGCCGCGCCCAGCGTGTGAGCGCGCTGCCGACTCTGAGCCCAAAGATGGGGGTCTGGGGGGCGCAGCCCCCCAGATCAAAGATGCGTAGCGGTCTCGAAGCGCATCTGGTTCTTGATGAAGGTCATCTCGACCTCGCCCGTGGGACCGTTACGGTTCTTGGCCACGACCACGTAGGCCTTGTTCTTCAGCTCTTCGTTCTCGCGGTCGTAGTACTCGGGGCGATAGAGGAGCAGGATCTTGTCGGCGTCCTGCTCGATCGAGCCCGACTCACGGAGGTCGGACATCATGGGCTTCTTGTCGGCCCGCTCCTCGACCTTGCGGCTGAGCTGCGCCAGGCAAATGATCGGGATCTCGAGCTCGCGAGCCAGGGCCTTGACGTTGCGTGAGATCTCGGTGACCTCGATCTGGCGGCTCTCGCGCGCCGAGCGGCTCGAGCCGCTCATGAGCTGGAGGTAGTCGATCACCAGCAGCTCGCAGTCGTGCTGGGCGCGCAGGCGGCGGCCCTTGGCGCGCAGCTCCATGGTCGAGAGGGTCGGCGAGTCGTCGATGAAGAACTGCGCCGGCTCGAGCACGTCGCAGGCCTGCACGAAGCTGCGCTTCTCCTCGCGAGTCAAGAAGCCGCCGCGCAGGCGGTGACCGTCGATCTTGGCCAGCCCGCAGAGCATGTTGCTCGTGACCTGGATCCGCGGCATTTCGAGCGAGAAGAAGCAGGCCGAGCCGCCGTGGAGCACGATGTTGCGGATCACGTTCAGCGCGAAGCTGGTCTTACCCATGGAGGGGCGAGCCGCGATGATCGTCATCTCGCCGGGGAGGAAGCCCGCCGTGATCTCGTCGAGGTCGCTGTAGTAGCTCGAGATCCCGCGCACCGTCGCGCCCTGCTCCTTGGCGAGGAGCTCGTCGTAGGCCTCCTTGACCACGATCCCGACGTTGACCGCCTCGTTGCGAATACGCCGCTGGGTGACCTCGAACATGCGCTGCTCGGCGCGGTCGAGCAGCTCGTCGACGGGGCCGCTGGTGTCGAAGGCGTCGTGCTGGACCTCGGCCGTGATCTCGATCAGGCGCCGCTGCAGAGCGCGGTCGCGCACGATCTTGGCGTAGTACTCGGCGTTGGCGCCGGTGGCCATGACCGTGGTCAGGTCGGCCAGGCCCTCGATCCCGCCCACGGCCTCGAGCGCGCCCTTGTTCTCGAGCTCCTCGCTCACGAGGACCACGTCGGCCGGCTTGTCCTGCTCCCACAGCTCGACGATCGTCTCGTAGATCGCCCGGTGACCCGGGTCGTAGAAGGCCGCCGGGTCACCGAGCACCTGCGCGACCTCGTCCATGGCGGTCGGGTCGATCAAGAGCGCGCTCAAGAGCGCCCGCTCGGCCTCGGCGCTGTGGGGCGGGACGTTGCGCAGCAGCGGGTCGAAGGCGAGGTCCTCGCCCTCGCCGAAGCCCTTCTTGTCCTTGAACTTCTTCTTGCCCTTCTTGCCCTTCTTGAAGCCCGTAGAGCCGCCGTCGCGTTCCTGGATCATTGCCACGTCCGAGGTTGAGCTGCCCCGCGCGAGCGCGAGGCCCGAGCGCGAGGAGAGGGGTGAAGGGTGAGGGTTGTAGCCACTCGGGGGTTGCCTGCGCAAACCCGCGCGTGGAGCCTCTTGCAGGGCCTAGGGCGACGATCTCTCCACGCAGAGCGCGCCGCAAACCCAACCTCCTAAGCTACCGACAGCCCCTGACGTACGCCGAACCCAGGACTTCTCCACGAGTTATCCCCCACCCTCCTCCCGCAAGCCCTGTGAACCCGACGACTCTCCACGGAACTTTCGGGAGCGCGACCGGGCGTCGACCCGCCGGACCGCCTGTTCGACCGAGGGCCAGAGGAGCTCGACGAGGCGATCCCGCCCCGTGGGGGTGAAGTGGCACAGGTCGCGAAAGAGCTCGGCCTGGTTGGAGAGCTTGGGCCCCACATCCGCCACGAGCACCCCTCGCGCCGCGCCGACCCGCCGCGTGATCTCGTTGTGCCGCTCGATCCCGACCACGGCTGCCTCCGCAGGGCCCCAGGGCGTGACCTCACCCGCGCTCGGCTCGGCGTGCGCGAAGGTCGCGAGCACCACGACCGCCCCCAGCCGCTCGGCCTCGTCGAGGAGCGCGCCGAGGTCCCGCTCGAAGCGCCCCGAGCGCGCGAGGTCCTCGCTCGCGTAGGCGCGCGTCCGGCGCGCGCGAGCCACGCCGAGCAGGCGGTTGTAGAGCAGGGTGTAGGCGGCCGAGGCGTCGAGCCAGCCCTGCCGGCGGTTGACGCTCCGGCCGCCGAGGGAGGTCTGCGCGGCGAGGAAGGCCTGGTCGTCGTCCGGCGCGTCGCTGACCGTGAGCGGGATCAGGTCGTTGATCGCGTGGTAGACCACCAGCACGTCCGGTCGCAGGGGCGCGACCCGCCGGCGCAGGTTGGCCAGGCTCTGGGACACCGTGTAGCCGGGCGTGCCCGCGGAGGCAAAGCGAGCAGCAGGCTGCCCCCCCTTCGCCCGCCAGCGCTCGGCGAGCGCCCCCAGGTAGTCCTGGAAGAAGCTCGTCGAGCCGCCCAGCGCCACCACCTGAACCTCGCTCGCCGCGGGGTCGAGGAGCTGACCGACCAACCCTTGCTCGTTGACCTCGATCCCGCCGCCTACCGACCCCGGACGCAGGCGGTTGTAGGCCCGTGGGCAGGGCTCGTAGATCCGTCCCCCGAAGTGGTGGTCCATGAGCGCGTTGCCCATCCTCAGGTGGACGTGAACGCGCGCCGCCCCTTCGGCCAAGAGCGCGCTCAAACCGAGCAGCGCCCCCAAGAAGAGCAGCTTCTTGCGCAGGCTCAGGCTCCCCCTGCCCCGCGCGGAATCGGACGACTCGCTCACTCCCTAGCCATACGCGACCACGAGCCAGCCATACAGCAAAAAAGCCCCGCGCTTGCGGGGCTTCCTTCGGTCGAGTCGGCGGCCTTGGCCAGCCTAGTCGTTGTCTTCCTCGAGCTGCTGGGTCCGATCCAGCGCCCGGTCGTCCTGGCGCTCGAGGTCGCGCTCGCTGGAGCGGTCGCCCGCCTCCTGGTCGCGCTCGGCGTCCTTCTCCTCGCGGGCCGCGTCGCGCTCGCCTTCGCGCTCGAGCTTGGCCTCTTCGCGCGCCGACTGCTTCTCCGAGTCGCGCTCGGCCTGAGCCTCGTCGCGAGCCGAGTCCTTCTCACCCTCTCGCTCGGCCTTGGCCTCTTCGCGAGCCAGGGCCTTGTTGTCCTGGAGCTCCTGGCGAGCCTCGTCGCGGTGATCCTCGCGGGTGTTGAGGTAGGGACTGTCGCCCTCCTCGTCCCTGCGCTTGATTCGCTCACGGCGGCGAGCGTTCGCGTCCGCCCGCGAGCGGAGCCGGCCCGCCCGAGCCTGCTCGTCGGCGATCGCGGTCCGCTCGACGCGGCGCGGGTCACCGAAGCGAAGGAGGTCCCGCTTCCAGCGCGCCAGCTCCTGAACCTCGGTGCCGACGCCCTCGAGGCCCGACTTGCTCGTGATCAGCTTGTGCCGGCGGAGGTCCGCGTGGCGGCGGGTCACGCTCAGGCGAGCCAGACGGCGCTCGCTCACGTCGGCGCCAGGGTCACGAAGCCGACGGAGGTTGGCGTAGCGACGGGCGCTGGGCTTCTCACCGGCCTTGCGCACCAGCTCATGCTTCCAGCGCTCGTAGCGGTCGCCCCGGGGGTCGTCGACCCGCTCGCGGACCAGACGCGACTTGACCTGCTCGCGGAAGTCTCCGCTGCGGTCGTCGACCCGCTTCATGTGGGCATAGCGAGAGACGCGATCCTTGAGGGCCGCTGGCCACTTCTGGGTCGCTGCCTGCTTCTTCTGCTTGAGCGCCCTCTGCTTGAGCGTGGGGTCAGCCTGGGCCTGCGCACCCGCCAGCAATGCGGCGGCGCTCACCAACGCGAAAGCAGTTGCGCGAAGAGGGCTCACTGGAGGTCCTCTAGAACGAACGGCGTTCCACGGACTACAAGTCGTGCGCCCGCATAGAAAGCGCCCTGGGGCTCGCCCCCAGGCGCCAGCCCTTCGGCAACTTTGCCCGAACACTGCCGGAGAACCGGCAACCTTGCTTTACAGGGGATCAATTGGGACTCCCCTGCCGCTCGCGGATACGGTCCAAGCACTTACGCGCCTGGTCGCCCATCGGGCCCTGAGTCTCGTCCCGCTTGCTCGCCAGGAACTTCTGGAGGTAGCGCTCCGAGCTCTCCCAGTTCTGCAGGTCGAACTCGATCAACCCCAGGTTGTATTGGCAGGTCGCGTGGTCTGGCTGGATCTCCAGGGCCCGCCGATACGCGTCCCGGGCCAGCTCCAGCTGGTCGCGCGCCAGGTAGGCGTGGCCGAGGTTGATCAGGGCCGGCAAGTAGCGGCTGCTGATCGCCAGGCACTTGAGGTATTCGGCGATCTCGAGCTCGTATTGGCCCTTGTGGTAGTAGGCGTAGCCGAGCTTGAAGTGCGCCTTGTAGAAGAGCGGATCCGCCTCGAGGGAGAGCTGGAACTCGCGAATGGCCTCGTCGACCCGGGGCGGCTTCTCGCTCAGGAAGCGCACCCCCTGCAGGTAGAAGGTGCGGGCCCGGTGAGCCGCGGCCGCGTCGTGCTCGAAGCGCTCGTTGCCCGAGCCAGGCTCGGTCGAAGCGGCGAGCCGCTCCGCCCGAGCTCGCTCCTCGCGCTGGTCGTTGCGGTCGGCGGCCAGCACGCGGTCCGCCTGGTTCTTGACCTCGTCCTGGCGCTGCGCCTCGACCTTGGGAGGCGGCCCTTCCTGGGGAGTGGTCTGGCAGCCCGCGAGGGCGCCAATCACGGGGACCAGCAGTGCAATTCGGCGAACGCGCATGCGTGACCTCACCGTAGATCCATCCCTCCGGCCCCGCCAGGCACCGCCCCTAAGTCGTTGGGGTGCCTCAGCCGAGCCCCTGCTTCAACTCCCCCGAGTGCGGAGCTCCAGCGCACGGAGGCGACTCTTGGCTTGCTCGCTCAGGCGACCCTCACGGCTCAGCTCGAGGCAGCGCTTGTAGAGCTGCTGCGAGCGAGCGCCGTTGCCGAGGTCCTCCTCGATCAGCGCCAGGTTGAAGAGCGCGGTCGGGTGGGGCTCGAGCTTGATCGCGAAGTCGAAGGCGTTGCGGGCCTCGCTCAGGAGGTCCGCCGCCAGACAGGCCTCGCCGAGGGCGCGCCACACGCGAGCGGCGCGGGGATTGATCGAGAGCGCCTTGTGATACTCCGCCCGCTCGCGGGCGTAGTCGCCCAAGGAGTAGTGGCAGAGACCGGCGCGGTAGTGGGCGTCCGCGCGGAGCGGATCCAGCTCGACGCAGGTGTAGAAGGCCTGGATCGCGGCCTCGTGATCGTCCGCCAGAGCCAGCTCCAGGCCCCGAAGATAGGCCGTCTGAGCGCGCTCCTGGGCGCTAGGGACGGCGCGGACGGCCGTCCGGCCGACGCGCTCGTGCTCGTCGGAGCTGCCGCTCGAGACGCAGCCGGTGGCGCCCGAAGCCAGGGCGCCGAAGACGCAGGCCGCGAGCCGTGCGCTGCTAGCGCGTGCGTATTGGCTCTTCATGTGACTAGAGACTCCCCGCTCGATCCGGTCGCAAGTCTAACCCCTACCCGCCCCGAGTGCGACGGATCGTTTCGACGATCCGGTCCCGCAGCTCCTTCAAGGCGTTGGCGTAGTACTTCTTGTAGCGCTCGATCTGCTGGCGCAGGTCCACGACTTCCTGCAGCGCAGCCTGCTCGCGCGCCAGGGTCTTGCTCAGCCCAGGCAAGGCGTAGCCGCGCTCTGCCAGGTCGTTGAGGTGCTTGACGTGTCGCCGGCGCCGCGCCTCCTTGGGCTCGAGCCGGGAGAGCTGCTCGGTGAAGGCCTCGAGCTGGCGCTTGTAGGCCTCCTGCCGCCACTCCATGTCCTCGAGGCTGGCGTCCTCGTCGAGGGCCGGGACCTGAGGCGGCCGGACCGGGGCCGGCTCGAGGGCGCGCAGCTCGGCCATGTCGCGCAGGTCGCCCATGGCCAAGTCCGTATAGCGGCGGGCCTGGGTGACGCGGTTCGCGCCGTTGAGGATGCGGTGCGCCACCTCGAGCAGACGGCTCGCGTAGGCCGAGTGGGCCTCGATCCGCCGCAGACGATTGAGCTCCTGCTGAGTCGACGACGCGTCGCGCTGCATGCGCAGCCGGGCGATCTTGTCGGAGACGCGGCGCGCCGCCTGCCGCGCCGACTGGACGGCGTTGGTCCGCAGGGGGCCGCTCGGCTGGGACTCGGCGGCCTTGACCGTAGCGCGCGCCTCGAGCAGCTCCGCCTGCAGCTTCTTGAGCTCCTGGTCGAGGCGCTTGAGCTCGATCGAGCCGCGGTCGTAGACCTTGACCGCCCCGTCGCGCTCCGCCTTCAGGACCGGCAGCGAGCGAACGGCTGGCGTGCCTGCGGGCTTCGGCCCCTCCTTGGGCTCGGGCGCCGCCGCAGCCGACCCCTGCAAGAGGAGGCTGAGAGCGAAGCTCGAGAGCACCAGAGTGAGGGACCGGGTACGCACCCTTCTATCGGCTCCCCGGCTTGCTGAGCTCGTACTTCTTCATCTTGTACTGCAGGCTCGAGCGCTTCAAATGCAAGACCTTGGCGGCCTTGGTCTGGTTCCAGTCGGTGTCTTCGAGGGCCTTGCGGATCATCTCGCGCTCGATGCGCTCCATCTGAGCCATCAGGCCCGTCGCCTCATGGTACTCACGCTGGGCCTGTGAGTCACCCTCGCCTCCCTGGATCTCTGGGGGGAGGTCGGTCGGGGTGATCTGGCGCGAGCCATCGGGCTGCGCGTCCGCCAGCACCAGGGCGCGCTCGAGCACGTTCTCGAGCTCGCGCACGTTGCCTGGCCACTCGTAGATCTGGAACAGGGCGAACACCTCCTCGTCGACCGCCCCGATCAGGCCGGTGTTCTGGCGGTGCCGGTCCAGCAGCGCCGAGACGAGCATCGGCACGTCCTCGCGACGGCTGCGCAAGGTCGGCATCTCGATCGAGATCACGTTGATCCGGTAGAAGAGGTCCTCGCGGAAGCTGCCCTGCTCGATCATCTCCTTCAGGTTGCGGTTGGTCGCGGCCACGACGCGCACGTCGACCTTGAGGACCTTGCTCCCGCCCACCCGCTCGACCTCCTTCTCCTGGAGGAAGCGCAGCAGCTTGACCTGCGTCGTGAGGGGGATCTCGCCGAGCTCGTCCAGGAAGAGGGTCCCGCCTTCGGCCTGCTCGAACTTGCCTCGCTTCATTTGGGTCGCCCCGGTGAAGGACCCCTTCTCGTGCCCGAAGAGCTCGGACTCGAGCACGCCCTCGGCCAGGGCCGCGCAGTTGACGCACACGAAGGGGCCGTCCTTGCGCTGGCTGCGCTGGTGGATCTCGCGCGCCGCCAGCTCCTTGCCCGTGCCGCTCTCGCCCAGGATCAGGACCGGAGTCGCGGTCTGGCTGACCTTGCCGATCAGCTCGAACACGCGCTGCATGGGCGGCGAGCCGCCGATCAGGCTGCCGAAGCGCTGCTGGAGCTCGTCCTTGAGCCGGCGGTTCTCCTGCTCGGTCTTGAGCCGCTCGAGCGCCTTCTCGACCTTGGCCTCCATGGCCGTGAGCGGGAAGGGCTTCTCGACGTAGTCCAGGGCGCCGAGGTGCATGGCCTTGACCGCGGTCTCGACCGAGCCGTGGGCGGTCATCACGATCGTGGCCACCGAGCGCTCGGCCGCCGCGAGCTCCTCGAGCAGCGCCACCCCGTCCAGGCCCGGCATGCGCAGGTCCGTCAGGAGCAGGTCGAAGTCGTCGGCCATGAGCGCGCTCTTGGCCTGGCTCCCGTCGGCGGCGCCGGTCACGGCGTGCCCCAGCGAAGCCAAGGACTCGACCAGCACGTCGCGCAGGCCGTTGTTGTCGTCAGCGATCAGGATCTTGGCCACGGACTCAGCCTCCCGCCCCGGCGGCCGAGACCACCGGCAAGCGAATCACGAACTCGGCCCCGCCACCCGGGGCGTCGCGCAGCGAGAGCTTGCCGCGGTGGGCGCTGACCGTCTTGTTGGCGATCGCCAGGCCCAGCCCGGTGCCCTCGGCGCGGGTCGTGAACAAGGGGTTGAAGATCTTCTCGCGCAGCTCGAGCGGGACGCCCGGGCCGGTGTCGCGGAAGCGAAGGTAGACCTGGTCGCCGAGCTTGTGCACCCGGACCGAGAGCGTGCCGCCCTCGTCCCGCATGATCTCGAGCGCGTTGCGCGCCAGGTTGGTGCAGGCCGAGCGGAGGAGCTTGTCGTCGAGCGCCAGCGGCTCGAGGCCCTCGTGCGGCTCGAGCTCGACCCGCAGCGCCTTGCCCTCGCTCAGCGGGACGGGCTCCTCGCGCCACTTGGCGGTCGCCTCGGGGTCGAGCCCCAGGCTCTGGACCGCGAGCTCCACGCTGCGCTCGACCAGCTCGTTGAGGTCGGTCGGCTCGCGGCGGATCGTGTTCTCGCGGGTGAAGGCGAGGAACTCCTTCAGGAAGGCGTCGAGCTCCACCACCTCGCCGCGCAGGCGCTCGGCGAGGCGAGCCACCTTCTCATCGCCCCGGCGCCCGATCAGCTCGGCGAAGCCCGAGATCGCGCCCAGAGGGTTCTTGATCTCGTGGGCCAGGCCGGCGCCCAGGTTGCCGATCGCGGCCAGGCGCTCGTTGCGGGCCGCGACCTGGCGGAAGCGCTCGAGCTCGGTCCGATCGGTCACGAGCGCCACGGCGCCCAGCAGCTCGCCCTGCTCGTCGTGGAAGGGCGCGCAGGTCAGCTCGACCAGCCGCTGCTCCTCCTCGTCGGCCCCGGGCTCGCCGAGCACGATCAAGGCCTGATCGGTGACCGAGCCGTCGAGCGCCCGGTTGAGCGACCGCGCCAGCGGGTGCTCCTTGCTCCCGAACACCTCGTCGGCGGCGCTGCCGACCTCGCCCCGCTGGCGCAGGATCCGGGCGGCGCTCTCGTTCCAAACCGTCAGCTCACCGAAGGGGTCGACCGCGACGACCCCCGAGGGCACGCCCGCCACGAGGTGGTTGCTGTAGCCCTTGAGGTAGGCCGCCGTCTCCTGCGCCCGCGCGTAGAGCTCGCGCAGCTCGGCGTCCTTCTCGCTCAGGCGGTCGACCATGTCGTTGTAGCGCTCGGTCAGCACGCCGATCTCGTCCTGATGGCGAATCCGCGCGCGCTTCGGCGCGCCGTCGATCCCTTGCATGGCCTTGACCAGCCGGTAGACGGGCAAGTGCACGCGCTGGCGCACGAGGAACACGGCGGCGGTCAGCACGGTCAGGCCGGCGCAGGCGCCGAGGAAGATGAAGCTGTTGTTGACCTCGCGCACCTCGCGCTCGAAGCCGGCGGGCACCTCGACCCCGACCATCGCCACGACCTCGTCGTTCGGGCCGAGGATCGGCGCGTAGCCGGTCTTGAAAATGACCCACTTGGACTCGCCCGTCTCGGGGTCCGGGACCTGGAGGGGGTAGAGGGGCGAGCTCGCCGACGCCCGCCCCATTCGGACCTGCTCGATGTAGCTGCTGTCGGCGAGCAAGCGGCTGAGGGCGCTCTCGTGGACCAGCTCCCCGCCCGAAGAGGCCAGGACCTGAAAGTCGGGGTCCGTGCCGGCGAAGAGCACGACCTCGCGCACCTGCGCGCGCTGGCGCACCTGACGCGCGATCTGCTCGAGTCGAGCGGCCGCGCGCTTGCGGATCGCCGGATCCCCCTGCTGAGCCTGCGCGAGGGTGAAGGGCTTGTCGAGCTGGCCGGCCGCCAGCGCCGCCACCGACTCCAGCCGCTGGCTGACCTGGTCCTCGAGGATCCGGTTGGCGGTGTCGTTGACCACCACGCCCGCGACCGTGAACACGACCGTCGTGACGAGGGTCAGGATCACCGCGAAGGTCGTCAGCAGCTTGGTCCCGAAGGCCTGCCGCAGGAGACTTCGACGCTGCCGCCGCTGGATCCGCTGGCTCTGCGTCTCGGGGTGTGCGCTCGGGGAGGGCGATTCCACGGCGGGAGGGTAGCACCGAGAAGGCGTCGGAGTCGTCGTCTGGGTCAAGGACGGCTTGAGACTGTCGGTGCCGAAGATTAAACTCTTACGCTCACTGACTCGAAGTCTGGCCACGGTCCACATTTTGTGCGCTCTTCTCCAACCTACTGAAAGACCACGACTTGTGCCGAGCCAGCGCTGAGTCAGCGGCGAGTCGAAGGCGGACGGCTGGAGTCGCCCGAGTTCGACTGGCGAGAGCCCAACTGGAGTGGCGAGAGCCCAACTGGAGTGGAGATCCTCCGTGACCAAGCTGCGTAACCTTCGCGAACTCCGTTGGCGCCGGAAGGGTCCGCGCCTCCCCCCCTCGGTGCTCGACGCAGCGAAGCTCAAGATCGACCCAGACAACACGGGCCAGTGGGTCCTGCCTGCGGCCTATCGGGCTTTCCTCTCCCAGATGGATGGCGGCCGCCCGGGCGTGCAAACCTTCAAGGACAAGGGCAAGGAGCACACGATCGAGGCGTTCTACACCTTCGCGGACGCGGCCAACACGGCCGAGAAGCTGCGCAAGGGTGGCAAGCTGCCCGAGGGTTTCCTGCCCGTCGCCATGACCCCCTCCAAGCACCCGCTCGTCTACGTCGAGCTGGAGGAAGAGGGCAGGGTCTGGATTCGCACCGCTCCACGCGCCCGGTGGGAGGACGAGAAGGTCGTCTACCTGCTCGCCGACGACTTCGCCGAGTTCCTCGACATGCTCGGCAGCGACCAGCGCATGGCCTTCGCGTCGACCTCGAGCGCCTCGCCCTGGGGCATCGTCACCGACACCGTCGACGAGCCTCCCCCCAAGAAGAAGACCGCGGCCAAGACGAAGACCGCGGCCAAGACGAAGACCGCGGCCAAGACGAAGACCGCGGCCAAGACGAAGACCGCGGCCAAGAAGAAGACCGCGGCCAAGAAGAAGACCGCCAAGAAGAAGACCGCGGCCAAGAAGAAGACCGCGGCCAAGAAGAAGACCGCGGCCAAGAAGAAGACCGCGGCCAAGAAGAAGGCGACCAAGAAGAAGGCGACCAAGAAGAAGGCGACCAAGAAGAAGACCGCCAAGAAGAAGGCCGCCAAGAAGAAGGCCGCCAAGAAGAAGACCGCCAAGAAGAAGGCGACCAAGAAGAAGGCGACCAAGAAGAAGACCGCCAAGAAGAAGACCGCCAAGAAGAAGAAGCGTCGCTAGCGCGCGGCTCCCCTCTTCAACGGGATCGCCCGAGCACCTGGGTGCTCGGGCGATTCGCGTGTGAGGCAGCGCTTCGGTCTGCGCACTTCAGACTGGCCGGCGTCTACTTCCCTTGCTGCTCTTGCTTCTCCCACCACGCGAGCCAGGGGCGAACGTCAGCCGCGAGCTTCTGACCGGTGATCGCGCGCAAGACCCGGTGCGCCGCCTCGCGGCTGCTCGGCGTACGGAGCGCATCGATCAGGGCTCGGATCGCCGGCTTGCCCACGCCGACCAGCGCCCGCTCGGCGGCCTTCGCCCGCCCCGGGTAGCCCAGATCACGTACCCAACGCCGGACCTGCTCCGCGCGGACCTGCTCCTTGGCGGCAGTCTTCCACCACGCGCGCCACGCCGCGAGCTGCTCCTGGCGCACCCGCGCGCTGGCAGTGGGCTCGTAGTCCGGGTAGCCGGTGTCGACCAGCCCGACGAGATGCGGCCAGACCAGCTTGCGCCGCCCTTCGTCCTTGCTCTCGAGGGCGCGGGTCAGGTCCTCGACCGCCTCGACCGCGCGCAGGCGTCCGATCACGAGCAACGCGTGCTCGAGCAGCTGGGTCGGGCTCTTGGGGTCGGAGACGACCTCACGCAGGAGGGGCAGCTTGCCATAGTCGAGCGCCTCGCCCGCCAGACGGACGCCCTCCCAGCGCGCCAGGAAGCGCTCGAGGCCCTTGGGCTCGACCGTCCCGGCGAGCTCGCCCAGGACCTCGCGCGCCCACTTGCGGGTCGCCTTGTGCCGGTGCTCGAGCAGGAGCGAGAGCTCAGGGACCAGCCGCGGCCGCGCCGCGGGGTCGAGCGCGGCGAGCGCCTTCTGGGCCAGCTCGAGCCGCTCGGCGGCGGCGTCAGGGGTCTCGGCCATGGCCGCGAGGAGGTCCCGCAGCTGCAGCTGGCCCACGCCCTCGACCACGACTCGATCCCAGAGCGAAGGGTCGTTCCCGCCCGACTTCACCCGCTCCGCTGCGCTGATCTCGAGCTTCGCGGGCAAGGTCGCGCGGTTGAGCACCAGCAGGGAGAACGAGGTGCTCTCCACGCTCTCCCCCCAGCTGCCGCGATCGTCCTGGCGGGCGAGGAGCTCGGCGGCGATATCGCGATACCACTCGCGATCGCCGAGGCGCTCCACCCCGGCCGTGTCCATCGCCTTCTCGAGGCTGTAGGCGTAGTAGTAGTACCAGGTCGCGCCGCGGCGCGGGTTCTGCGCCACGTCGTAGTTCTCACGCATCCAGCAGAGCCCGTCGCGCAGGGAGCGCAGCAGGTCCTCGTCCAGCTGGGGCTTGCCCGACCTGGTCTGCTCGAGCCCCTCACGGCACACCGCGAGGGTCGAGACCCCGGCCGCCGTCATGGACCCGTAGGCCCCGCCCTTCGCCCGCTGCTTGCTCGAGTAGGCCCAGCCGCGCACCTGGCCGCGGTCCACCTCGACGGTCCGCGCGCGCTTGGTCACGCGCTCCATGGTCTGGTTCGGGTCCCCGCGCAGGTCCCGCACGTCGAAGGAGAAGGGAGAGTCCTTGCCGAACACGCTCCCGCTCAGGGTGCCGGCGGGGCCCTTCTTGGTCTGGCTCGCCAGCGCCTCCCGAGTGACCTCGACCCACACCTCACCGGGGACGTCGATCCCGCTCGCCAGCGCCGAGTGGAGGGCCAGGACCGCGAACTGGCTGTTGCTGCGGTCGCCGTTCTTCGCCACGGTCTTGTGGTCGTGCCCGAAGGGGCCCAAGGTCCCCGCGGGCGCCTCCTCGCCGAGCGGGCTGGCGTAGTAGCTCCACCAGCCCTCGCCCTTCTTGCGGGTCACGATCAGCCAGCGCACGGCGCGCCGCATCAGCTCCTTGTCCTTCTTGCCCAGCTGACCGCGATCGAAGCGGGTCACGCTCCGGGTGCGCGCCCTGGGCGGCAGCGCGGTCCGCTTGACCGCGAGCGCCTCGAGGGCCATGACCCACAGCGAGACGGAGTAGGTCGCCTCGAGGGGCTGCTGCGCGCACCACTCGAAGTGCTGGCGCAGCTCGCGCGGAGAGACCCCCGAGCGCAGCAGCGCGAAGAGCGGCAGGGACATTTGCCCCAGGCGCTGGTGACTGGGCTGGGTCGCCGCCTTGAAGCTGTTGAGCCGCTTCGTCGTGGCGCGCTTGAGCCACTCCGCGCCGCGCTCGATCGCCTGCTGAACCTGGAGGTGGAAGTCCTTGCCCACGACGCGGACCGGTCGCTGCGGCTCGATCCTCCCCGTCCAGACGTCCTTGCGCGTCTTGCCCTGCTCGCCCGGGACCAGGCTCTCGATCTCGAAGCGGTAGGAGGCCAGCTGCAGGCGCCCCTTCTTGACGTCGAAGCGCTGGGTGACGACGAGGTTGCCCTGCTTGAAGGTCACCGGCTTGCTGTGGCTGATCAGCAGCGAGCTGCGAATCTGCCAGCGACGCCCCTTGGCGCGGACCGAGTGGTTGCCCGTGACCTTGAACTCGCCCGAGGCGAGGGGGAAGCGCTCGTCGACCTCGATCGTGATCGGGCGCCCGCTCTTGTGCTTGCCAGCGGGGAGCCGCGGGACGCGGAGCGCGTAGTGCCACACCAGATCGCCCGCCCGGCTGACGCCGAGCTTGGGCCGCCGGCCCTCGCCGAAGTCGGCCTGGCCAATGAGCTGGTGCTCGGCGACCTGAGGGTCGCTCGCCCCCTCGGGCGGGGCGTCGGGCTTGTGATCCAGGCGCAGCTTCTCGTCGCCGAGGTCCCAGGCCGCCGACTCCTCGGCGCCCCAGGCAGGCCCCCCCGTGGCAGAGAGGGTCAAGGCGAGCAGGAGCAAGGTCAGGGCACGCGTCATGGGAGCTCCTCCTCGGGCACGGAGTCCCGCGAAGCTGTAGTGTTAGACCTGCACGACCACCACGCAAGCCGACCTAGGGGGAGCCATGGGAGACGAGTCGCACCGGAACCTGCTCAAGCACAGCAAGGTCTTCGATGCCCTCAGCGACGAGCAGCTGGATCGAGTCGTCGCGCTGGGGCAGGTCGAGAGCTTCCCCGAAGGTGCTGTGATCGTGGAGGAGGACAAGGCCGGCAAGAGCTGCTACTTCCTGATTCAGGGTCGCGTCGACATCGAGATCCGCAGCCCCTTCGGCGGCTCGGACAAGGTCCAGAAGATCGCCACGATCAAGCGCGGCGAGATGTTCGGCGAGCTCTCGCTCGTGGACGGCTTCCTGCGCAGCGCCAGCGCGCGCGCCGCGGAGGCGGTCGAGCTGCTCGCCTTCGAGAACGAGCAGCTCGAAGCGCTGATGGAGGACGATCCGCGGATCGGCTACCAGATCATGCGCAACGTGGCGAACGTGCTCAGCTCCCGGATCCGCACCACCAACATGAAGCTCCGCAACACCCTCAGCGACATCCTGTATTACTAGAGGCTGACTCGTCAGGCAGGTCCCGTTAGGCTCTCCGCGGCAAGGAGGGCCTCGTGTCCAAGCACTCCGGCAAGAAGACTCGCCGCACCGTCCCGCGGATCCGCGCGCGCAAGGGCAAGAAGCCGCTGACGATGGTCACGGCCTACAGCTACGCCCAGGCGCGCCTCGTCGACGAGGCGGGGGTCGACATGATCCTGGTCGGGGACTCGCTGGCGAACGTGTGCCTCGGCCACGAGACGACCCTCCCCGTGACCGTCGAGCAAATGGTCTATCACACGGCCGCGGTCGTGCGCGGGACCGAGCGAGCCCTCGTCGTCGGGGACATGCCCTTCCTCAGCTACAACGTCTCGATCCCCGCCGCGATCGAGAACGCGGGGCGCTTCCTCAAGGAGGCGGGCGCCGACGCGGTCAAGCTCGAGGGCGGGGTCGAGGTCGCGGACACGGTCCGCGCGATCGTGCGCGCCGGGATCCCGGTGGTCGGACACGTCGGGCTCACGCCCCAGACCGTGAGCAAGCTGGGCGGCTTCAAGGTCCAGGGCCGCTCGGCCGTGGCCGCGCGCCACCTCGCCGACGCCACCGCGGCCCTCGAGGACGCCGGCGCCTTCGCGGTCGTCATGGAGTGCGTCCCCAGCGACGTCGCCGGCGAGATCAGCCAGCGCCTCTCGATCCCCACGATCGGGATCGGCGCGGGCCCCCAGACCGACGGCCAGGTGCTCGTGTTCCACGACCTGCTCGGCGTCGGGCGCGAGGACGACTTCACCCCGCGCTTCGTCAAGCAGTACGCCAACCTCGGCAAGCTCGCGATCGAGGCGATCCAGAGCTTCGTGAGCGAGGTCCAGGAGCGCAGCTTCCCCGCCCCCGAGCACGGCTTCTCCATGAGCGAAGGGGAAGAGGTCAAGCTCCAGAGCGTGCTCTCGCGACCGACGCGGGACCAGGTCGCCGACGGCTGGGTCGCCTCCGAGTGAGCTAGCGGACGCGCGAACGCTCCAGCGCTTCCCCCAGCCCGAGCACAGCCAGCAGCTCGACCACGACCTTTCCGGTCGCGCCCCAGATCAGCTCGTCCTCCCACTCGAAGTAGGGGATCGAGTAGCGCTTCCCTTGGAAGAGCTTCGGGCGGCGGGTGTAGCGCACGCGAGCCGGGTCGACCAGCTCGCGCAGCGAGACGCTGAACACCCGCGCGACCTCAGCCGGGTTGGCCTCGAGGCCCTCGTCCGTGTCGATCCGACCGACGAAGGGGCACATGGTGAAGCCCGACACGCCCACGATCAGCTCGCTGAGCGCCCCGAGCGGCTCGACCTGGCCTTGGGGCAGCGCGACCTCCTCCTCGGCCTCGCGCAGCGCGGCCGCCAGGGGCTCCTCGCCAGGCTCGAGCCGGCCGCCGGGGAAGGAGACCTGACCTGGGTGGTGGGCCAGGTCGTCTCGCCTGCGCGTGAACACGGCGCGCAGCTCGCCCTCGGCGAGGAAGAGCGGCACCAGCACGCCAGCGCGGCGCACGCCCGGCAGACGAACTCGCCGCCGCGGGCGCTGGGCCAGGGTGCGCTCGAGCTCGCTCCAGCTGGGGAGTGGGCTCAGCTGGCCCACCACCACGGCCGCCCGCCCTGATCGACGAGCTTGCGCAGGAAGGCGCCGAAGCCGTCGGCGACCCGGCGCCCCTGCACCTCGCCGCCATACCACCAGTAGACCGGGTTCTCCTTCCCGCCGCGGCTCGTCTGGCTCATGTCGAGGCAGAGGTAGTCGCCGCAGGTCAGGTCGACCACGGGCAGATAGGGCTGGCGCATGCGATTGCAGAGCGGACCGCGGACCTCGCTCAAGTAGCTGGTCGGCGGAATGACTCGGAAGCCGCCGCCGGGGCGGGTGTAGAGCTCGCCGCCCGCCCACTCCCGCGCGAAGTCGTAGAGGCTGGGCGGGAGCACGAGGTGCAGCTCGCGCTCGATCTCGTCGAGGACCTCGGCCTCGAGCCCGGGCAGGAGCTCGTGACGCATTCGCTGAGCGGTCAGGCGCCAGGGGGCGTAGACGTCGCCAGGCGCGGCCTCGTCGCGGAGCAGCTCGTCACGCAAGAAGCCGTAGCCGTCGCGGCTCGAGCGCCGCTCGATCTCGGCGGGAGGCGCCTCGGGGTCCGCCAGGCCGCGCGTGCGCGCCAGCTCGATCCGGTCGCGGCGCTCCGCGATCGCGGTCCGCACGTCCTGGGTCTTCTCCGAGCTGATCGCCCACACCGACGCGGCCGCCGTCTTGGCGATCCGCTCGGAGGTGCTCGAGAGCACGACCTCGAGGACGGCCTGCCGCTTGGCGGCCGAGGAGGCGTCGCTCTTGGCGGCCTTCTTCGTCGTCTTCTTCGCCGCCGCCTTCTTGGCTGCGGTCGTCTTCTTGGCGGACGTCTTCTTGGCGGCCGTCTTCTTGGCCGCCTTCTTCTGGGCGGTCTTCTTCTTGGCGGTCTTCTTCTGGGCGGTCTTCTTCTGGGCGGACGTCTTCTTCGCCGCCTTCTTGGCGGTCTTCTTCTTGGTCGACGTCTTCTTCTTCGCCTTGGGGGCGGACTTCTTCTTCGCCACCCCTCCTCCTTCCAACGCCAAGGGTTTGCGAGCGAGGGTTATAGCACGCGACTCGGCCAAGACGGCGCTTGACACACCGCGGCATGAATCCCTAGCCTTTGGCCCCCAGAGAGGCGAACGACCATGACGACCCAGGCTCCCCCGCAGCGGACGATTCAGGCGGTCAACCCGGCCACGGGCGAGGCCCTCGGCGAGGTGCCCGTCGTCAGCCCCGAGCAGCTGCGCGACGCCCTGCGCCGGGCCCGCTCGGCCCAGCAGGACTGGGGCGCGCGCTCCGTGCGCGACCGCGCGCGGATCCTCCGCCCTGTGCTGGACCTGATGGTCGAGCGCCGCGACGCCCTCGCGGAGCGGATCAGCCAGGAGGTCGGCAAGCCGCGCTTCGAGGCGCTCACGACCGAGGTGTTCTCGACGCTCGAGACCCTCGACTACTACCTGCGCAACGCGGAGCGGATCCTGCGCCCCGAGCCGCTCCGCCACCGCCTGCTCAAGACGACCCGCTCCACGATCTACCACGAGCCGTGGGGCGTCGTCGGCCTGATCACGCCCTGGAACTACCCCTTCTACCTGACCACCACGATCGCCCTCAGCGCGCTCTTCGCCGGCAACGCGGTGCTCAACAAGCCGAGCGAATACACCCCCCTGGTCGGCCTCGAGGTCGAGCGCTTGTTCCGCGACGCCGGGCTCCCCCCGGCGCTCTACCAGTGCCTCCCCGGCTTCGGGGACCTCGGCGCAGCCCTCGTGGACGCCGGCTGCGACAAGATCAGCTTCACGGGCTCGGTCCGCACCGGGCGCAAGGTCGCCTCGGCCTGCGGCGAGCGCTTGATCCCCGTCACGGTCGAGCTCGGCGGCAAGGACCCCGCGATCGTGCTCGAGGACGCGGACCTCGAGCGCGCGGTCCGCTCGCTGACCTGGGGCGCCTTCACCAACTCCGGCCAGGTGTGCGCCTCGATCGAGCGGATCTACGTCCAGCAGGAGGTGGCGCAGACCTTCACCCAGCGCTTCGTCGAGGAGACCCGCGGCCTGCGCCAGGGGCCCGATCGCTCCTTCGGCGTCGACGTGGGCGCCATGGTCAACAAGATGCAGTTCGAGGTGGTCAAGGAGCAGATCGACGAGGCCAAGGCCAAGGGCGCCAAGGTGCTCGTCGGCGGCAACGCCCGCGCCGGCGAAGGCGAGAAGGGCGGCTACTTCATCGAGCCGACCGTGATCACCGACGCCAGCGACGAGCTCCTCGTGCGGCGCGAGGAGACCTTCGGCCCGGTCGTCACGATCGTGCCGGTGGCCGACGCGCGCGAGGCGGTCCGGCGCGCCAACGACTCGCCCTACGGCCTGACCGCCTCGGTGTGGACCGCCGACGAGGCCCTCGCGGAGCGCCTCGCCCACCAGCTCCACTACGGCTCGGTGTTCGTCAACGACGCGCTGATCCCGAGCGGCGCGGGCGAGGTCCCCTGGGGCGGCGTCAAGGAGAGCGGTTACGGCAAGACCCGCGGCCCCCAGGGCCTGCGCGCCATGACGCGGGACAAGCACGTCAGCTACGACCGCTTCCACCTCAAGGACGCGCCGGTCTGGTTCCCCTACAGCGCGGCCAAGTACCGCACGATCTCGGACTTGATCCCGCTCGTGTTCGGCACCAGCCCGACCCGCCGCCTGCGGGCCGGCCTCAAGGGCCTCCGCAACCTCCTCTCCTAAGAAGAGCGCGGCTGCGCCGCACCTTCTTAGATGCTCGCGGGCGAAGGGGTTGCTCGGAAGCGGAGGGGAGAGGGTCGGTGGAGCCGCCTTGGCTTGGCGAGGGCGCCTAAGAAGAGCGCGGCTGCGCCGCACCTTCTTAGATGCTCGCGGGCGAAGGGGTTGCTCGGAAGCGAAGGGGAGAGGGTCGGTGGAGGGGCCTTGGCTTGGCGAGGGCGATCTAGTGAGGGCGCCCGAAGGGTCCGTGGGTGAACCGGTGGGAACCGCGCGACCAAGGCGAGTCTTTTGGAGGCGCCCGAAGGGTCCGTGGGTGAACCGGTGGGAACCGCGCGACCAAGGCGAGTCTTTGGGAGGCGCCCGAGGGGCCCACGGGTGAGTCGGTGGGAACCGCACGACCAGGACCAACAACCGCCCTCACCGACCAACCGCACGCCCTCACGAATCCCCCTCGCCAAGCCAAGGCCCCCTCACCCACCAACCCCCTCCCGGACGCCCTCAAAAAATCCCCCTCGCCAAGCCAAGGCCCCCTCACCC
>MDTG01360833.1_pt1 | contig 26310 bp, 19 predicted proteins | sample 811421 | NCBI WGS metagenome assembly MDTG01 (sample SAMN05326645, study PRJNA326480) | marine metagenome | isolation source: seawater | place: Pacific Ocean: South East | collected 2011
GAGGTGCCGCCGCCGATGTCGAGTACCATCGAGCCTCGCGCTTCGTGGATCGGGATTCCGGCGCCGATGGCCGCGGCCATGGGTTCCTCGATGAGGAACACCTCGCGCGCGCCGGCGCCCTCGGCCGATTCCTTGATGGCGCGCCGCTCGACCTGGGTGGACGAGCACGGAACGCATACGAGTACGCGCGGACTGGGCCTCAGGAAGCGCGACGAGTGCACCTTCTTGATGAAATGCTGGAGCATCTGCTCGGTCATGTCGAAGTCGGCGATGACGCCGTCCTTCATCGGCCGGACCGTCCGGATGTTGCCGGGCGTTCGACCCAGCATCTGCTTGGCTTCTATGCCTACCGAGGCCACGCTTTGCGGTCCTCCGGGGCCACGGTCCATTCGAATCGCGACTACCGACGGTTCGTTGAGCACGATGCCCTGACCGCGCACGAAGATGAGGGTATTGGCCGTGCCCAGGTCGATGGACAGGTCGTTGGAAAAGATACCGCGCAGTCTTTTGAACATTTAAGGGTGATGCCAGGCTGATTTTGGATTGAGAATCGGCCGACGCCGGCCGATCATGACAGGCCGCTAGTGTATTACAACTGGTGGTTTGCGGCTGACCGAACGCGCTGCAGGTCCGGCCGACCCCAAGCGGGCCGATCGGATGCGCTGAACGTCTGAATTTCGATGCCCAATCGTGTCTTTGGTTCAGAAAAATCGCAGGATCGGTCACCGGGCGATGAACGGGACACCGACCGGGTCGGCGAAAGGACGCAGTCACCGCCGCGGACAGCTGTTCGGAAACTACTGGAAAGTCGAGATGCGCCAGCCGATCCAGATCAGCGAAAACAGCGTCAGAAATACCAGTCCCACCCACGCTGTCCAGTACAGTGCCGGGCCCGGCCTGGCTTCCGGTGGGGTATGCGGGCCGGTCAGCAGCCTGAAGTTCAGCCAGGCGATGATCGGGGCGGTCAGGAACGCCACGGTGGTGGTGAAGTCGATCAGCAAGGTGAAATGCCGACCGAACACTGCAATGATCAGCCACGCGCCGAGCATGGTCAGCAGCATTCCGCCGAGATAGCGTGCGCGATGCTTGCGCGCGTGTGCCTCGGGATCGGGATCGCGCAGTTCGAGGACCGCGCGCAGCGCTCGTGGGTAGGCGTCGGCAACCGCCAGCGTCGTCGACATCATCGTCGCCAGGGCGGCGAACGCGATCAACGGGCGGGCCCATGCCCCGAGGGCGTCGGCATACATCGTGATCAGCTGGGTCGAGAATCCGACTGCCGAGCCGGCCAGTTCGGTGTCGCCGCCGTGCATGACGAGTGCGCCCAGCATCATGAACGCCACCGCCAGCACTACGGCGCCGATGTAACCGATGCGGAAATCGGTCGACGCGTGGACCACGCTGGGGCGGGACCCGGTTTCCCTTGCGCGCTCGAGCGTCCACAGCGAGTGCCAGGCGGCGGCGTCCAGCGGAATCGGCATCCAGCCGAGCAGCGCGAGGGCAAATGCGAGGCCGGCTCCGGACAGCAGCTGCGACTCCGAGAGCGGCGCCCAGAGCCCGGACCAGTCCGGCCGCTCGACGGCGGCCAGCATCACCGCGACGAGCGTCGCCAGCGACAGCACGACCATGATGATCTTCATCAGGAAGTCAAGGCCGCGGTAGTTGCCGATCGTCAGGATGAGCGCGCAGGCCGTCAGTATGACGAAGGCCAGCGTGGCGACCGAAGTCTCGAGTCCTAGCAGCGCACCGGCCAGGCCGGCCGTCACGATGGTCACGCTCGCCAGCACGATGAACATGGTCGCCAGGGTGAGGAAGACGAACAGTCCGAGCGGCCATCGACCGAGCCGCTGGTAGCCCCTGATCATGTGCTCCCCGGTCGCGGCGGCGTAGCGCGGTCCGAACTCCAGGAACGGGTACTTGAGCGCGCAGCCGACAAGCACCAGCCCGAGCAGCGCCAGACCGTACTCGGCTCCGGCGCGGGTGGATTGAACCAGGTGCGACACGCCCACCGCGGCGCCGGCCATGAGCAGGCCGGGTCCGAGTGCGTTGCGAAGCGTCGATGGTTTCAATTCGGAAATCTCTTGTTTATTGAAAGCGCGCGGTCGGGAAACCGTTCCCGGACTCGCCGCGGCATCGGCTGTTCGCCAGCGACGCCGATCACGGTCGGCCGAGCAACCTGCCGTCGGCCGGGCGAGTGTAAACCGCGCCCGTCGGGAATGCACCGGACCGGCTTTCAAAAAAAGCTGCGGCCTGCCGGAAATTGATGTAGGCTTGAATTCGAAAGAAAAGGGTCACAAGCCGTGTAGATGCTTGCATTTGTCCAGCGCCTGTTCATATCATAGGCAGGCCGTCCGGCAGCCATAAGAAGCCAGTCGGATGTGACCAAACTTAAAAATGACCGACAAGCCTAGCTTCGGGGAGAAAATCTGATGAAGTATCGCCTGATTCCGGCGTTCGCGCTGGTTGTAAGCATCCTTGCAGGTTGCGGAGGAAGTTCCAGCACCCCTCGCTCGGTGCCGACACCGCCGACGCTTAACCCCGATGGCACGCCCACCACCGATGTCATCACCGCAAACTTCGATCCCGCCAACGGCGTGCTGCCCTTTCCGATCAACCTCCTGTTGTCGGGCAGCAACGACCTGACCATCAATATCCCGGTCGCCGACCCGACCGACTTCGGTGATCCGCAGGTGGCGCTCAATGCGCTGGACGGATTCAGTACCGTCAGCCCGTGGACATTCAGCTTCTCCGATCCGGTCAACCCGGACACCGTCGTTCCGGGTAGTTCGGTTCGCCTGTTCGAGGTCCGGTTCGTGTTCGGCACTGTCGCCGTCCAGCAGGTCGTGACCGAACTGGTGCCGGGGCAGGATTACGTGACAGCCGTCGCGACCAGTTCGGATCCGACCGGGCGAACCATTGCGATCGTGCCGCTCAGACCGCTGAAGGAAATGACGGGTTACATGGCGGTGGTCACCGATGCCGTCCAGGACGCCGCAGGCAACCCGGCGACCCCGTCCCAGACCTATTTTCTCGCCAAGCGCACCGAGCCGCTGGTCACCGAAGGTGGCGTCAGCACCGAGCCCTTGCTGGACAACGCAACGGCCCAGGCGCTGGAGCCGGTTCGCCAGTTGGTGAATGCGCAGGAGTCCGCGGCCGAAGCCGTGGGCATTGCGCGCGACCAAATCGTGCTGTCGTGGACGGCCACCACGCAGTCCATTACCCCGGTGCTCAACGTGGTGCGTTCAACGCTGTCGAGTACCAGCTCCCAGCTGGCGCCGACCGGCCTGACGACGGCCGACGTATTGCCGCCGGGTGCCTCGCCGGGCATCGCCGACGTGTTCATCGGCACCGTCGAGCTGCCATATTTTCTCGGTGTTCCAAGCCAGGAAAACCCGACCGCCCCGCTGAACCAGTTCTGGGAATCCGCGCCCGGCAATTACGTGCCGCCGTTCGACGAACTCGGACTGGATCCTGCATCGACCAATGTCACGGTGGCCAATCCGATCCCGGTCGAGCGTGATCGTCAGAATGTACCGGTTCTGGTCACCGTGCCCAATCAGTTCTCCGGGCAGGTCAAGCCGGCCGGGGGCTGGCCCGTGGTGATCTTCCAGCACGGCATCACCGGCAATCGCTCGCAGGCGCTGGCGCTGGCCGACACCATGGCCTCGATCGGCTTTGCCGTCATTTCCATGGACCTGCCGCTGCACGGCATCACCCAGACCAACCCGATGGATCCGGAGCAGCCGCTGGCCGCTCTGTACGTGGAAAATACTCCGTTTGGCCCGATCGCCAACGAGCGCACCTTCGATCTCGATCTTCAGGACAACGCATCGGGCGCCCCGGGCCCCGACGGCCAGATTGATCCTTCCGGCGTCTTCTTCATCAACCTCCAGAGCCTGCTGACCGCGCGCGACAACCTGCGCCAGGGCCAGGTGGATCTCTCGACGCTGGCGCTGAACGTGCCGTTCATGGACATCGACGGTGATTCGGTTTCCGACTTCGATGGCTCGAACATCAACTTCGTCGGGCTCTCGCTGGGTTCCATCGTCGGCACTGCGTTCCTCGCGGTCGAGCCGACCGTCAACAACGCGGTGCTTTCGGTTCCCGGCGGCGGCATCGCGAATCTGCTGGCCGGCTCGCAGACCTTCGGCCCGGTGATTCGCGCCGGACTGCAGCAGGCCGGGGTGGAGCCGGATTCGCCCGATTTCTTCCAGTTCCTCGGCGCGGCCCAGCAGGTCGTCGATTCCGGAGACCCGATCAACTGGAGCGAAGTAGCCGTGCAGGACAATAGCATCGTGCTGCACCAGGTCGCCGGCGACACCGTGATCCCGAATTCGGTACCCGGCGCACCGCTGGCCGGCACCGAGCCCATGATCCGCATCATGGGTCTGGATCCGATTACGGAGACCTTGCAGAGCGCGGCCGGCATCCGGGGCGCGACCCGCTTCATCCAGGGTTCGCACGGCTCGCTTCTGGATCCCTCGGCAAATCCGGCGGTGACCGCCGAGATGCAGGGCCAGGCCGCCAGTCTGATCTCGTCCGGCGGCACCACGGTCGTCGTCAATGACCCGTCCGTAATCCAGACCGACTGAGCAAGGGAGAATTCGAAGCCATGAACACTCAACAACACAACGCCACGCGCGCCGTGCTCCGGCCTTCTTTGCTCGCCGGTGCGATCGGCATGGCGCTGGCCGCCGGCTCGGTCCACGCGATCGATCTGGGCGGGCCCAATTACAGCCTGAATATCGACACCACGGTTTCTTATTCGACCGGAATCAGAGTCGCCGATCGCGACGATGATCTGGTCGGCAAGGAGCATTTCAATCCGGCCATTTCCGCCCTGCCGATCGAACAGCAGGTGCAGGCGCGGGGCCGCTTTTCGAACAACAGCGACGACGGCAATCTGAACTTCGATTCCGGCGAAGTGATCTTCAACCAGATCCGGATCCTGTCGGAAATGGAGTTCAGCTACAAGAATTACGGTGCATTCGTGCGCGGAAACTTCTTTCACGACTTCAAGCTCGAGAACAAGGATGCGCTGAGCAGCGATGCGAAAGATATCGCCGGCCAGCGCGGTCGCCTCCTCGATGCCTACGTGTACGGAAATTTCGATCTCGGTGGCGGCCGCCTGGCATCGCTTCGGGTCGGCCGTCAGGTCGTGAGCTGGGGCGAGAGCACTTTCATTCCCGGGGGCTTAAGCGTGCTCAACCCGGTCGACGTGACCTCGCTGCGCACGGCCGGCGCCGAGTTGCGCGACGCTTTCATCCCGCTGGGCATGGTGCGCGGAACGATCGACCTGAGCCCGAACCTGTCTGCAGAAGGCCTGGTCTTCTTCGAATGGGACCGTGTCGAGCCCGAGGCGCGGGGAACGTTCTTCTCAAGCAACGATTTTGCCGTTGACGGCGGACAGTACGCAATGCTGGGTTTCGGGCGCTTCTCCGACGACCCGCTGAACCTGCCCGGTTGCGGCGTGGATCCGACCCCGCTGAACTGCATGCCTGCCCTCGGTCTGCCGCGGGCCGACGACGACCGGCCGGACGATTCCGGCTCGGCGCCGCAGGCCACCGGCGAGTTCGGCGCTGCCTTGCGCTACTTCGCGCCATGGCTGAACGACACCGAGTTCGGGTTGTATTACCTGCACTACCACAGCCGCTTGCCGCTGGTCAGCGGTACGGCCGTGACCAATACCGACGTGTCTTCGGGTCGCTTCAACCTCGTTTATCCCGAAGACATCGACGTGATTGCCGGCAGCTTCAACACGACCATCTTCGACAGCAAGTGGGCCTGGCAGGGCGAGGTCAGTTACAGCCCCAACCTGCCATTGCAGATCGACGACGTGGAACTGCTGTTCGCCGGTCTGTCGCCGCTGAACAACGTGATTCCGGAACCCGTCCTCCGGTTCCGCAGCCAGCTCGGCGATTTCGAGGCCGGCGAGGACATCCGCGGCTTCATGCGCCGCGACGTCTCGCGCGCGCAGATGACGCTGACCCGCCTGACCGGACCGGTGCAATGGCTGGGGGCCAACGACGTTGCCCTGGTCGGCGAAGTCGGTGCGATGCACGTCTGGGATCTTCCCGACCAGTCCGAGCTTAGCTTCAATGGCCCCGGTACCGATACCACGGGCGCCGTGGGCAACGAGCTCAACGGGGGTGATCTGCGCAATCCAGTCACGACGCAGGACGGTTTCGCCACCAGCTTCAGCTGGGGTTATCGCCTGGTGATCGCGCCGACCTACAATTCGTTCATGGGTACGGCGTGGAACCTGACCCCGCGAATCGCCTTCAACCACGACGTGACCGGTGTCTCGCCCGGGCCCGGCGGCAACTTCGTCGAGGACCGCAAGTCGATCACGCTTGGTGCCAACTTCAGCCTGCTGAGCCGCTGGGGCGTGAACTTCGCCTACACCAACTTCTTTGGCGGTGGCAAAAACAACCTGCTGAAAGACCGCGACTTTGCATCGGCCTCGATCAGCTACTCGTTCTAATCCGGAGGAATCCATGTCCATTCAATCGAACCAGAAAATCCTGAGGCTGCTTGCCGCGGCCCTGCTCGCGCTTGCTCTGGCAGCTTGCGGTTCATCTCCGGTGAGCGAAGAGACCGGTGCTTCGTCGGCCGAGTCCGATTCGCAGGAACAAGCCGCAGCGCAGGCCGAAGCCGAGCGACAGGCTGCCGCTGAACGCCGGGCCGCCGAGGCGGCCGCACGGGCCGAAGCCGAACGCCAGGCCCAAGCCGAGCGTGAGGCCGCCGAAGCCGCGGCACGCGCCGAGGCCGAGCGCGAAGCCGCCGAAGCCGCGGCACGCGCCGAAGCCGAGCGCGAAGCTGCCGAAGCCGCGGCCAGTGCAGAAGCCGAGCGCGGCGCCGCAGAAGCCGCCGCCGAAGCCGAAGCCGAGCGCCGGGCCGCTCAAGCCGCCGCCGAGGCCGAAGCCGAAGCCGAACGTCAGGCCGCTGCCGAGGCCGAAGCCGAACGTCAGGCGGCGGCAGCTGCCGCCGAGCGCCAGGCCGCACAGGAAGCTGCGCGTGCTCGCGCCGCCCAGGCGCCAAGCGCCAATGCCGGCGTCGCCGACAGTTCAGCGGCTTCGGGCGTCATTCCGCGCACGCCCGAGAACATTGCGCGTCTGGGCAACGACCTGACGCCGATGGGCTCGCCCCGGGCCGGCAACGCTGCCGGGACAATCCCGGCATGGGACGGCGGATTGACGCGTGAAGACTGGCCCGCCGGCTACTCGCCCGGCGATCGCCATCCGAACCCGTTCCCCAATGACAGGCCGCAGTTCGTGATCACCGGCGAAAATTACCGGGAATACGCCGATCAGCTGTCGGTGGGCCAGATCGCGACCTTCGAGCGTTACCCGGAAACCTACTTCATGCGCGTCTATCCGTCGCGCCGTTCCGCGTCCTTCCCGGAACGCACCTACGAGATGACCATTGAAAACGCTTCGACCGCGAAGTTGGTGGCCAATGGCGAGGGTATCGAGGACGCCGCGGAAGGTTTCCCGTTCCCGCTGCCCCAGAACGCCTACCAGCTGATGTGGAACCACAAGCTGAAGTACAAGGGGATCGGCGGCACGCGCTACAACAACCAGGTTGCGCCGACGACCAGCGGCGCATATCAGCTGGTGAAGCTGCGCGAGGAAATCCTCGGCCTGTACTACAAGGAAGGCGTGACCATTGCGGATACCAACAACATCCTGCTTTACTTCTTCCAGGAAGTCGAGTCCCCGGCGCGCCTGGCCGGCAACATCCTGCTGGTGCACGAAACCCTGAACCAGATCGCCCAGCCCCGCCAGGCATGGATCTACAACCCGGGTCAGCGCCGCGTGCGTCGCGCACCCAACGTGGCCTATGACAATCCGGGTACCGCCTCCGACGGCCTGCGCACCAACGACATGACGGACATGTTCAACGGTGCGATGGATCGATTCGACTGGGAAGTCGTGGGCAAGAAGGAAATGTACGTTCCGTACAATTCCTACGACGCGCATACGGGCGACGTGACGGCAGACGACCTGGTCATGCCCGGACACCTGAACCCGGAATACATGCGCTATGAACTCCATCGCGTATGGATCATCGAAGCCACGCTCAAGGAAGGTACGCGCCATATCAACTCGCGGCGCACCTACTACCTCGACGAGGATTCCTACCAGATCCTGCTGACCGACCATTACGATCAGCGCGGTGAGCTGTGGCGGGCCTCGGAGGCGCATTCGATCAACTATTACGATGTCCCGACATTCTGGACCACGATCGAAACCCACATGGATCTTCTGTCCGGCCGCTACGTGGCTGTCGGTATCGACAACCAGGATCCGGTCAACACCTTCAATGTCGAACTCTCGCCGAGCAACTACACGCCGCAAGCGCTAAGAACCCGCGGACGCCGTTGATCGATTCGACGCCAAGCAGGTTCTAGATCAAGCGACCGGCCCGGTCTCCGGGTCGGTCGTTTCACGTCGGGATTACGGAGCCAAGCGATGCCAATATCGCCAAACAACAAGAGCATCCTGCGCAAGTTGGCGCTCCTGATGCTTGTTCTGATGCCGTTTCAACTTTCCGCGCAGGAAGGCTCGATCGAGCCGCAGCCCGCCATCCAGGCGCCGCTGGCCGATCAAAGCCTCATGCTGGACGTCATTCGTCACGATGACGGTTTCGTCGCCGTGGGTTCCAGAGGGCACGTGCTGCTGTCGGAGGATGGTCTTCAATGGCGCCAGGCCGGCGCGGTGCCTGTCCAGGCTACGTTGACGCGCGTGACGCAGTTCGGGCGGAGACTCTGGGCCGTCGGACACGACGCAACCATCATTTCAAGTACGGATGCGGGAGAAACCTGGTTTATCCAGCATTTCGAACCGGAAGCCCAGGAGCCGCTGCTCGATGTGCTCTTTCTGAATCCCAACGAGGGCTTCGCGATCGGCGCCTACGGACGCTTCATGACGACCAGCGACGGCGGCATCAACTGGGAATCGAGTCGCCTCACCGATCGAGTGACCTCGGAAGCCATCGACTGGGCAAGCCTGGCGAGCGCCCAGGGCGACATCGAGACGATGCCGGACGAGTTTCAGGATGGAGAGGACGTCGATCCAAGGGAAGACGCCAACCTGGGATGCTACGAGTTCGGCGAATGCCACCTCAATGCCATCATCCAGGTCGACTCCGACAGGCTGGTGATCGCAGCCGAGCGAGGTTACGGATTCCGGAGCACCGACGAAGGCGAGACCTGGGAGGCGTTCCGTTTCCCCTATACCGGCTCGATGTTCGGTTTGCTCGAGCAACAGGACTGTCTGCTTGCCTTCGGCCTGCGTGGCCACATCCAGAAATCCTGCGATTTCGGCAGAAACTGGGATGAAATCCCGGTCGACAGCCAGCAGACCCTGATGGGCGGTAAGGTCGCCGAAGACGGTACGGCCGTCCTGGTGGGCGCGGGTGCCACAAAGCTGCGGCTGTATCCGGATGGAAGAATCGAGCGCGACGCGGATCAACTCGGCAGCGACTATGCGGCCGTGGCGTTGGCGGACGACGGGCTAGTCATCGTCGGCGAAGATGGAGTGACTCATGAGTAATCCGGGCGGTATCAAGGGCGGAATTGCCAACGCCATTTTCTCGGTAAGGCCGCTGATCCTGCTGATCTTCCTGGTCGGCACCGCAGTCATGGCGTTCTATATGGTCCAGTTGCGTGTCGACGCCGGCTTCAAGAAGCAGCTGCCGCTGGAACACGAGTACATGCAGACGTTCCAGTTCTACGAAGAGTTCGGTGGTGCCAACCGAATCCTGGTCGCCCTGATGGATCGCGACGGCGACATGTTCGATCCCGAGTTCTTCCGTGCGTTCGAGCAGATCAGCAACCAGGTCTTTCTCCTGCCTGGCGTGGACCGCGCCAGCGTTCGGTCAATATTCACACCGAACGTGCGGTTCGTGGAGGTCATCGAAGACGGGTTTGCCGGGGGCAACGTGATCCCGGCGGACTTTGCACCTACGCCGGAAATGATGGAGCGCGTTCGCTCCAACATCATCAAGTCGGGAGAGGTCGGGCGCCTGGTGGCCGAGGATTTCTCCGGGGCGATGGTCTGGGCCAACCTGATGGAGTCCAATCCTGAGACCGGGGAAAAGCTGGACTATCAGGACGTCGCCGCGCAGCTCGAGCAGATTCGATCCGAGTTCGAGAACGAGCAGCGAACGGTCCACGTGATCGGTTTCGCCAAGATCGTCGGCGATATCGCCGACGGTGCTCGCGGCGTCATCGCTTATTTCGGCGTCGCATTCCTGATTACGGCGCTGCTGCTTGCGTTGTATTCGAAGTCGTTGTGGTTGACGGTGCTTCCGCTCGTCTGCTCGACCGTCGCCGTCATCTGGCAGCTCGGAATACTGAGTCTGCTCGGGTACGGTATCGACCCGATGAACATCCTCACGCCGTTCCTGATCTTCGCCATCGGCGTCAGCCACGGCGTACAGATGATCAGCGGCTGGAGCGCCGAGAAGCTGTTCGGGGGGCATTCGGCCGCATCGCTGCATCGACGCGACGAGGCGCACGACGAATACGGCATCGCCTCGAGTCTGGATGCCGCCAAGGCCACGTTCACGCGTCTGCTCGCGCCCGGCTCTATCGCGCTGCTCAGCGACACCATCGGTTTCCTCGCCATCTACCTGATCAACATCAGGATCATTCAGGAACTCGCGCTTACGGCGAGCATCGGCGTGGCTGTGATCATCTTCACCAACCTGATATTGATGCCGGTGCTGCTCTCGTATGCCCGCATCCGGAACGCCGAAAGATTCCGCGAGAAGCTCTACGCCAAGGCCGCGCAGACATCCTGGATCTGGCGCATGCTTTCGACCTTCACGCGACCGGTGCCGGCGCTGGTGACCATCCTGGTCGCCGCGCTTCTTTTTGCCGGTGCGGTCTACAAGTCCCAGGACATGAAGATCGGGGACTCCGAAGCCGGGGTGCCCGAACTGCGCGCCGACTCGAGGTACAACCGCGATGCGCGCCTGATCAGCGACCGTTTCGCGCTGGGCGTCGACCAGCTGGGCGTGATTGCCGAAACCAGTTCGCAGGCCTGCACCGAGAACTTCGAGGTCATGGACCGCATCGACAACTTCGCCTGGCAGATGAGCCAGGTCGAGGGCGTGCAAAAGGTCCTGACGCTACCGATGGTCGCCAAGATCGTCAACGCCGGATGGAACGAAGGCAACCTGCGCTGGCAGGTGCTGCCTCGCAACCAGTTCGTCATGCGCCAGAACCTGCAGAACATTGATACCGATACCGGACTGCTCAATCGAGACTGCAGCGCAATGCCGGTGCTGGTCTTCATGGAGGACCACAAGGCCGAGACCATTCAGCGGGTCATCGGAAGAGCAAAGGAACTGCGCGAGCAGCTGACGATCGACCCCACCGTCGCGATTTCCGACGACGGTGCCGCGTCAGGGGCGTCGAGCGCGACGCCGGGCAACGGCCTCATGACATTCGCCGAATCGATAGGCCTGGTGGCGGGACAGGTGGCACCGGAGCTGACGACCGACGATACATGCAAGAACCAGGTCGAGCCGACCGAGGACTGTCTCAGGTTCAGGCTGGCGACCGGCAATATCGGCGTGATGGCCGCGACCAACGAAGAGGTCAAGGCTGCCCAGACGCCGATCCTGCTCTACGTATACGGCGCGATCATCGTACTTTGCCTGATCACGTTCCGCTCGATTCGCGGCACCATCTGCATCGTGCTGCCGCTGGTCCTGGTCAGCTACCTGGCCTATGCCTTGATGGCCTTCCTCGACATAGGCCTGAAGGTCAACACGCTGCCGGTGGTCGCACTGGGCGTGGGAATCGGGGTCGACTATGGGATCTACATATTCAGCCGGCTGCGCGAATACCTGAACGACGGTGTACCCCTGGATGAGGCGTACATGAGAACGCTGCGCCTGACCGGGCGTGCGGTGCTGTTCACGGCGGTCACCCTGGCGGTGGGCGTCGGCACCTGGGTATTCTCGGACCTGAAGTTCCAGGCCGACATGGGCATCCTGCTGTCGTTCATGTTCATCTTCAACATGATCGGCGCGATGCTGCTGCTACCGGCCCTGGCCCGCTGGCTCCTTCGTCCTCGCGAGGGCAGTGCGGCGGCCTGAGTCGTCCAAGTACCGCTGAATCCGATGTTCATTCAACGGCGGCAGGAATTTCCTGCCGCCATTGCGTTGAAGCATGGGGGTCCCGGTTCGTGCCTGACCGTGGTGAAGAAATCCATCAATCCCGATCGATCCTGCAGGCAGGATTTTCTGCGTGCATCACCTCTTCGTCAAGCCAGGTGCAGAGCTTGCCGGCGCCGTCGAGAATGCGCGGCGTGGGCCGGACCAGCAGCGCCGGATCGACCTGCAGGATGTTGTCGCAGGCCACCGCGCGAAGGTTCGGGTAGGACGCCCAGTGCGTTTCGACGGCGGCCTGCCGGTCGCCGCCGATGACGATAGCCAGGGGGTCGCGCGCCAGCACCGCTTCCAGGTCGACGCTGGCCGCCTCGGAATTGAGTTCGTCGAACAAGTTGACGCCACCGCAAAGGGCAAACACCTCGTTGATGACGTGCTTTGCCCCGAGCGTGAAAAGCGGTCTTTCCGAGACCTGGTAGAAGATCGAAACAGCGCGCCGGGTCGATTCGCGCCTGGCGCGGAAATCGGCCAATCGCTCGCGGAAGGATGCTGCCGTCGCCTCCGCGGTCACCGGACTACCGCCCAACACCCCCAGCCGCTCGATTGCGCTGCCGATTTCCTCGAGCCCTTCGATTTCGACGATTTCCACCGCCACGCCAAGCGCTTCGAGCTCGGCGATGGCGCCCGGCGGGGTGCCTCCGCCCCAGGCCAGCGCATGCGTGGTCTCGAGGCGAAGTATTTTTTCCAGGTCGAAACGAAAGGCATCTCCGACCCGCGGCAGCGATGCGGCGGCCGCCGGGTAGTCGCTCCATTCGACGACGCCGACCAGCATGTCCCCGATGCCGGCGTCGAACGCCAGTTCGGTGAGGTGCGGCGCCAGCGACACGATGCGCGGCGATGCCGGCGGCTCGTCTCCGGCCGGGCCGGCAGTCGCCGAACACCAGACCAGGGCGAGGGCGGCGAAGACTCGCGCCGGCAGGCCCGTGGTTCGCCCGGCAACTTCAATCATGCAAGACCGGCCCGCTCGGTCTCGGCCTCGGCAAGGCGCGATTCCAGCGCCTCGAACGAGTCCGCCGGTTCCAGGCAGTGCATACCCATGCAGACCACGGCACGGGTCGAAGCCGTCTCGGCGATCTCGGCAAGCAGTTGCGGCAGTCCGTTGCCGGCGGCGCGCACGCGGTAGGCGTAAAGGCCCGGTCGGCGTGCCAACTGTGCATGCCAGTCGTCGCCTTCGCCGGATTCTCCGCCGATCAGGACCTGGGGCCGCGGCCTCTCGAGCTCGTGCGCGGCGATCAGCATGCCCGCGTGAGCCGCCGGCGTGCGCTGCATGTCGCCTCTTGCCGCGTCCACGATCCGACCGGCCAGGCCAAGCCACTCGCCGCTGGCGATCAGGTGTCCCAGTCTCGCGAGGCCCCGTGCGGCCAGTGCCGCGCCGGCCGGCGTGGCGTCGTCGGTATTGGCCGTCGGGCGCATGATCAGGCGTTCGTGGTCGATCGGCGTCAGGTACAGCGTGCCGGTCTCGTTATCGAAGAAGCGGTCCAGCACGATCGCGGCCAGCTGCTCGGCGCGTTCAAGCCAGTCGGGATCCCAGTGGCACTGGAGGCATTCCATGCACGCCATGAGCATCGCGGCGTAGTCGTCGAGCAGGGCCGGGTGGTCGCGCCTGTCGTCGCGCCAGACGGCCCTTGCGGGCGAATCCGCGAATAATCTCTGCCATGTCAGGCTGGCCGTTTCAACGCCCAGCCCGAGCCACCCCTTGTTGCCCAGCAGCCGCCCGGCGCGCATCAGGCCGGCAGCGGCGAGTGCGTTGCTGCCGGCCAGCATCTTGTCGTCGCGCGCCGGCGCCGGCCGCGCCTGCCTGCAGGCCAGCAACTCGCCTCGCGCCAGTTCCAGTTCGCGCGCGGTCCGCTCGGCATCGCGCGCTGTCCGTGTCAGTTCGTTGAGGCTTCGTGCCCGAACCAGGTGCCACTTGCCGCCCTCGAAATTGGGCGGACCGTCCAGGCCGTAGCGCGCCTTGGCCAGATCCACGCGTTCCGGGCCCAGGCATTGTTCGAACTGGTTCGGCGTCCACACGTAATAGGCGCCCTCCAGGGCTGAATCGGACGCGTCGACATCCGGAATTGAATCGGAGCTAGAAGGCGCTTCCTCGTCCGGCGGCGGCAGGCTGTCGGCATCCAGGCTGCTGGCCAGTCCGCCGTCCGGCAGGCGAAGGTCGCGCGACAGGAATTCGGCGGTCAGCGCGGCGGTCTCGGTCCACCTCGTGTTGTCGAAGCGCACCGCGGCCTCGGCGTAGACCGGGAGCAGCTGGGCATTGTCGTAGAGCATCTTCTCGAAATGCGGAATTTCCCAGGCCGCGTCCACGCAGTAACGAAAGAACCCGCCGCCCAGGTGGTCGAAAAGCCCGTTGTCTGCCATGGCATCGAGCGCATCGCCCAGCATGTCGGCGGCCTGCTCGTCGGCGGCAGACGCGCCCAGCAGCCATTCCAGCATCGGCGCCTGGGGAAATTTCGGTGCGTCGCCGAACCCACCGTGGCGACGATCACGGCGCGCGTCCAGTTGACCCAGCAATACCTGTTCGGGCTCGCCGTGGTCGTCATCGACCGGTGTCCGCTGTGCCGAGATCATGGTCAGCGCTTCCTGGAGCTGGCGGTTCTGGGCCTTGAGGGTGTCGCGCTGGTCAAGCCAGGCGCCGTGAACCCGCTGCAAAAGCTCCCCGAAACCGATCAGCCCGTGACGCGCAGTCGGCGGAAAGTAGGTACCGGCGACGAAAGGGGCCAGGTCGGCCGGGTCCAGGAATACAGTCAACGGCCAGCCGCCGCCGCGCCCGGTCAGGAGCTGGTGCGCCAGCTGGTAGATGCGATCCAGGTCCGGTCGTTCCTCGCGGTCGACCTTGACGTTGACGAACCAGTCGTTCATTCGTTCGGCGATTTCTTCGTCCTCGAAGCTCTCGTGAGCCATGACGTGGCACCAGTGGCAGGCCGAGTACCCGATCGACAGCAGGATCGGCAGGTCGGCGGTGCGGGCGGCCTCCAGGGCTTCCGGGCCCCACGGGTACCAGTCGACCGGATTTTCGGCGTGTTGTTCGAGATACGGGCTCAGCGCGCCCGACAGGCGATTAGGCATGGTCGACCCGGCGTTGAAGACAGCCTCACAGAATAACAGCCTCCAAAGCCGCCTTATTCATGACCCGACCGTTGGCGCCTCACGGCAGCAAGCGACGGAAGGTGCTGAACAGGGGCGCGGCGAATGATATGGAAGCGGCGCGCATCGGCTCGTTTACAATGGCCGCTCAGACACCGCGTAGCCCGCCGTTCAATGTCCTCTCGTCACTTTCTTGTCGACTTCGATCCGGTTGCGCTCGACCTGGGATTGTTCCAGATCCACTGGTACGGGATCAGCTACCTGCTGGCGTTCGCGACCTGCTGGTGGCTGCTTCGCCAGCGGGCCCATGCCGAGCATTGGCCGGTAAGCCCGGTCCAGGTCGGCGACCTGATGTTCTGGGGCGTGATCGGCGTGGTGGTGGGCGGTCGCATGGGCTACGTCCTGTTCTATGCGCTCGACCGGTGGTTCGCGGATCCGCTGTTTCCGATCTGGCTGCAGCAGGGCGGCATGTCCTTTCACGGCGGTCTGGTCGGATCGATGGTGGCCGTGGCGCTTTTTTCGCGGCATATCGGGGTGCGTTTCCTGAAGATGGGCGATTTTGTCGCACAGGTGGTGCCGCTGGGCCTGGCCTTCGGGCGCATCGGGAACTTCATCGGCGGCGAATTGTGGGGTCGCACCAGCGACGCGTCGTGGGCGATGATTTTCCCGGGCTCGCTGACCCGGCAGGACCTGGGCGGCATGTCCTTGCAGCAGGCCTGGGAAACCGGTGCGCTGGACCACCTGGCCCGCCACCCGTCGCAGCTCTACCAGGCAGCCCTGGAGGGTTTCGCGCTTTTCGTGATCGTCTGGCTCTTCGCCCGCAGGCCGCGACCGACCGGCGCCGTGGGCGGCCTCTTTCTTGCCGGTTACGCGGTCTTTCGCTGGATTGCGGAGTTTTTCCGCGAGCCCGATGCGCACCTCGGCTTCATCGCGTTCGACTGGCTGACCATGGGCCAGCTGTTGTCGCTGCCGATGTTCGTCGCCGGTATCGCCTTGCTGTTCTACGCGTACCGGCATGACGCGGATCACGACAATCTTCCTGACAACCGGAGCGAAACATGAAGGTCTATCACGACCTGCTCGAGCACGTCCTGTCCAACGGCGTGCGAAAGTCGGACCGGACCGGCACCGGCACCCTGAGCGTGTTCGGCTACCAGATGCGGTTCGACCTGGATGAAGGCTTTCCGCTGGTGACCACCAAGAAGGTGCACCTGCGCTCGATCATCCACGAACTGCTGTGGTTCATCCGCGGCGAGACCAACGTCGGCTACCTGAACGAACACGGCGTTTCGATCTGGGACGAGTGGGCCGATGAGTCCGGTGATCTCGGGCCCATTTATGGCAAGCAATGGCGTTCCTGGCCGGATCCGGCCGGCGGCGAGATCGACCAGCTGGATGCCATCGTCGAGCGCATCCGGCGTCGGCCCGACTCGCGGCGCCACGTGATCTCGGCCTGGAATCCGACCACCCTGCCGGACGAGCGGATGAGCCCGGCCGAAAACGTGGCCCACGGACGCATGGCGCTGGCGCCGTGTCACACCATGTTCCAGTTCTGGGTGGCCGAAGGCCGGATCAGCCTGCAGCTCTACCAGCGCTCGGCCGACTGCTTCCTGGGCGTGCCGTTCAACATCGCCTCGTATGCGCTGCTGCTGATGATGGTGGCCCAGGTCACCGGCCTGAAGGCTCATGAATTCATCCACACCTTCGGCGATGCACACCTGTACCTCAATCACCTCGAGCAGGCACGCACCCAGCTCGAACGCACACCGTTCGAGCTGCCGCAGATGCGTCTGAATCCCGAGCGAAAGCGGCTTGAGGACTTCGAGTTCGACGATTTCGAACTGGTCGGTTATCAGTCTCATCCGCCGATCAAGGCGCCGATTGCGGTTTGACCATTAGCGGTTTGACCAACTTGGGGTTAAGCCTCTTTCCGCGTTTCGGTTGCAGCAATGCAGTAAATATTGAAAGTTTTGCATTAGTGCAGTAAAATGTAGCAATCGAGCCCGGCGCACCCTGCGTGTGTCGGGATTTCGGTCTTTGCAGGATCCTTGTGATCAGGAGGGCGAAAATGCGAGCGATTGACAACAATTCCACCCAGGCAGGCCCGCCGGTGGCGGCAACGGCTGTTCCGGCCGATGTCAGCGGTGCGGTTGCCACTGCGCTGAATATTCTCGAGCAATGGGACCTGGCGCGGGATCAGCAGTGCGCGATGCTCGGAATCGCCGAGCGCTCTTGGTATCAGTGGAAGCGCAATCCGCCAGCACGCGTTACTGGCGATACGCTGGAGCGCGTCTCCTACATACTGGGCATCTGGAAGGCCTTGCGGCAGCTGTTTCCCAGCCGCGAGGCATACAAACGCTGGCCGCATCTTGAGAATTCCGCGCCGCCCTTCGGCGGGCGAACCCCGGTCGAGCGGATGGCTTCGGGTCAGGTCGGAGACTTGTACGTGATTCGCGCCTGGCTGGACGGTTGGCGCGGCTGGTGATGACTGGGTGTCACCGAACTTCCCGCGTGGCTCACCAGGCATGAACGATCCGGTTCCGCTGCGTCATGAGCGTTGGGCGCGCGCGGTTCGCATCGTGCCAAGCTGTTATCCACCCATCGCACTATTCGAGGAAGTGGCCGACCCGGCCGATCTGGACGCCGTGTTTGCCGTCGAGGAACTGACCAATCAGCGGATCCGAACCCAGGTCGGAGAATTGTCGCTGGTGCCTGAAGCCGATCGCATCAGCGGTCCCGGCACCTCACCAATAATGGCGGCATTTACTCACCCGAATACTGCCGGTTCGCGGTTTTCGCCAGGCACATACGGCGTTTATTACGCGGCCGGTGACGAGCAAACCGCCGTGGCCGAAACGCGTTATCACCGCGAGCGGTTCTACCAGTACCAGGATGCAGGCCCGCAACGGATCCAGATGCGCGCCTATGTCGGCGAAATTGAAGCCGAATGGGTAGATATTCGCGGAATGTGCGAATCGCGAGCGCAGTTATACGACCCGGAAAGCTATGCGGCCAGCCAGCCGTTCGGTGAGGCGCGCCGCGAAGCCGATGCCTGGGGCATCGCCTATCACAGCGTGCGGCGCCCGCAAGGGCAATGTCTGGCAGTCTTCCGGCCGCCCGCCTGCCGCCCGGTTGACCAGGGGCCGCATTATGAATACTTTTACGATGGGCGGCAGATCACCCACGCGGTACGATTGACCGAAATCGATGAATGAGCCGGAACGGGGCAAGAATCAGACGATAAATGGGGTAAGAGCGATAGGTTTACCCGATTTAACCGTAAAACTGGCAGGGAAAAGCGAATGGCAGACAGGAACCGAGGAAATGACCATGACGGAATCGCTCGCAGTCAGAATCCCGCTGACCTGAAACGGGATGCGCTGCGCGACCTCCTGCCCGAGGCGTTCAGTGAGGGCAAGCTGGATATCCCGGCGCTGAAGCGGGCGCTGGGCGAGGATTCGGTGGTCGAGGCCGGTGAGCGCTATCGGCTGGACTGGGTGGGCAAGACCGAGGCCTACAAGACGCTGCAGGCGCCGACCACATCGACCTTGAAACCCGTTCGTGAGCAGTCGGTGAATTTCGACACCGCCAACCATGTATTCATCGAGGGAGAGAACCTGGAGACTCTCAAGGTCATCCAGAAGGCCTATTTCGGCAAGATCAAGCTTATCTATATCGACCCGCCGTACAACACCGGCAACGACAATTTCGTCTATCCAGACCGCTTCCAGGAAAGCAAGGAAGACTATCTCAAGCGCATCAACGAGCTCGACGAGCAGGGCGCGCTGCTGCGCGAAGGGCAATTCCGCAAGAATAGCCAGGAATCCGGCCATTACCATTCCAACTGGCTCAGCATGATGCTGCCGCGACTGTATATCGCGCGGAACCTGCTGCGCGAAGACGGCGTGATCTTCGTTTCGTGCGACGATCATGAAGTGCACAATCTTCGGTGCTTGATGAACGAGATTTTCGGCGAGGAGAATTTTGTTGCACAGTTCGTTTGGAAGGCGCGAAAGTTTACCGACTCAAGATCGGTGGCAAACGTATCTACAGATCATGAGTATTTGGTTTGCTTCTCGAAGCGCTCAGAATTCAGATTTAATGGTCTTCCCCGGGACGAGTCCAAGTTCAAAAATTCCGACAACGACCCTCGAGGACCCTGGATGAGTCGTAGTATGCTGGGCTTGGCAACCTCTGCTCAGCGGCCGAATCTCCATTATTCGATTGTCGATCCCGAAACCGGAACTAGTTACGAACCTGCTCCTGAAAGGGGCTGGAGATACTCGAAGAAACGGATGGAGGGAATGATTTCTGAGGGACGTGTGCTTTTCCCAAAATCAACCGATGGCCGACCCCGAGAGAAGAAGTTCCGCGCTGAAATGGAATCAGACTCCATTGCGATTCCAAGCATAATCGACAAGATTCATACATCGGATGGAACCGCGGAAGTCCGCAGCCTTCTTGGGAAGCAAGTGTTTGATTTTCCAAAACCAGCTGCTCTCATCAAGCTTCTGATATCGCAGACTACGTCCGGCGAAGACTATGTTCTGGACCTGTTCGCTGGCTCCGGCACCACGCTGGATGCAGTGCTACAAAAAAATTCCGAAGACGGCGGAAATCGTAAGTGCATTCTGATTCAGATGGCCGAACCTATGGACTTGGATAAGTCTGAATTTTCCGATATCGGCCAGGTTGCCCGCACACGAATCCGCAAGGCGTTGGAGAGGATTCGCGAATCCGACGATCTGCTGAATAAAGTGCCAGAAACCGAAGGCTTTCGCGCCTTTCGACTTTCTCCGTCGTGCTTCAAACAATGGCGGCCTCGAACATTCGAAACCGGCGAAGCGCTCGCGGAACAGATCAAGATGTTTATGGAAACCGACACTGACGCCGCACAACCGGAAGATATGCTTCAGGAGTTGCTGCTGAAATCCGGCTATCCGTTGACGGCAAAGGTGAGGACCCTTGATGTTGAGGGAATACCCGTTCGATCAGTCGATAACGGCAAGCTGCTGCTCATCCTCGAAAGCTTCAACGCCGAAGCAATCGGCTCGCTCGTCGCACGCAAGCCCGAGTTAATCATTGGACTGGACGCCGCTTTTCAAGGAGCAGACCAGCTAAAAGCCAACTTATCCTTACAATGTCGCGATCTCGGGATTCGCGTCGATTTTGTATAATCTATCAGAGGCAATTCTATGAGAAATTTCATTTCCGGAATAACACCCTCTTTTATATTCGCCAGCCTTCTTGTTTTTATGGCTATGCTGTTGGGAGTATTTACTGGCTGGATATCCTCTTCACGCCAGTTGACTCCTCTAGAAGCTGGCTTGACGCAAGGTGTAATCTTGATTTTCGCTCTAGCAGGCTCATTTTGGGGCGGAAGTCTGTCGGCAAATAAAATTGCGCAGCAGTTGGTTCGACCTTATGCACGGAGTGGCTTTCGAAGGGTCCGCGCGATTTATTTTGGACTAAGCGATATCGCTAAAGAGCTTTCAAACTATTCGTCGATTGAGAATGCACCCCCTGATTGGGCATTGGCTATCGGTCGAATGCAATCCACTGCGAGTGCGCATCTTGCCACTGCTGACGACGCTATGGACGAGTGGAAGGACCTTGTCCCTGAGGAGGTTAACGAACTTCGGGAAGAGTTGGCTGCACGCCTGAACGTTTCCTCAGTCGAACTGCGTGGAGTAGAAAATGACTAAAAGAATTCACGCAAAAGTGGCAAAAATACTGAACTCAAGAGAAATTGTCATTTCTGCTGGCCAAGATAAGGGGGTTCGTGTAGGAATGTACTTCGATGTTCTGGATGAAGAAGGGGAAGAGATTCAAGATCCGGACACTGGAGAAGTTCTGGGGTCGTTGGAGCGAAAAAAAGTTCGACTGAAAGTGACCGATGTTCGAGAAAAGCTTTCTATCGCGAGCACGTACAAGTCCACAAAAGTAAACGTCGGCGGCAGCGCAGATTCCGTCTATGCACAGATCGGGCCTATCGCTAAGGCATTAATGCCCCCGAAATGGGTAACCAAATACCAAACTATCAAGTCTGACGAGGCGCCTTGGGACGAACTGGATGAAGAGTCAAGTTTTGTTAAGACCGGTGACCCCGTAGTGCAGGTCCTTGAGCGAGTCGACTCGACAGAAATCGACGATTTTATCTGACCAGACTGATCCTCCGTGATAGATCAAAATAATTCATTATTTCAGATATAAATGAAGCTCCAATTCGACGCCAACCAGGACTACCAGCTCGACGCCATCGCATCGGTCGTGGATCTGTTCAAGGGCCAGCCCGGTCGCGGTGAAGGTGTGGCGACGTTCGGGCGGGATGCTCTGACCAGTCTGCAACTGACCGAGGTGGGCGTGGCGAATCGATGCGTGCTTTCCAACGAGCAATGGCTGGAAAACCTGAAAGTAGTGCAGGGACGCGAGGGTGTGGCGGTTTCGGAGCAACTGGAGCCGCTGCTCGATTCGGACGACCAGGTCATTGGCGATTTCCCCAATTTCACCGTGGAGATGGAGACCGGTACCGGCAAGACCTACGTATATCTGCGTACCATTCACGAGCTGCACCAGCGCCACGGATTCTGCAAGTTCGTGATCGTCGTGCCGTCGGTGGCGATCCGGGAAGGGGTGCTGAAGTCGCTGCAGATCACGGCCGAGCATTTCCGCACGCTGTACAACGCCGAGCGGATCGAGTTCACGGCGTATGAATCGGCCCGCGTGGCCCAGCTGCGCAATTTTGCGCTTTCCGATGCGCTGCAGATTCTGGTAATCAATATCGATGCGTTCGCCAAGGATGCCGACGAATCCGCCGGCGGACGCTTTCGGGGCAACGTGATCAACCAGTTGCGCGAATCCGGCATCAAGCCGATCCAGTTCCTGCAGGATACCAATCCAATCGTGATTCTTGACGAGCCGCAGAATCTGGAAACCGACAAGCGCAAGCATGCCATCGCCCGGCTCAATCCGATGTGCACGCTGCGTTATTCGGCCACGCACCGCAAGACCTACAACCTGGTCCACAGCCTGGATCCGGTGCGTGCCTGGGAGCTGGGCCTGGTCAAGCAGATCAGCGTCGATTCGGTGGTCGACGAAGGCAGCGTCAATCAGGCCTATATCGAGCTCGAGAGCTTTGCCAGTACCTCGCGTAGCATCTCGGCCAAGGCCACGATCTGGGTCAATACCGCCAAGGGGCCGCGGCGCAAGCGCGTGACGCTGAAGAACGGTGACGATCTGTACAAGCTCTCGAAGCAGCGCGAGATCTACAAGGAAAACTTCATCGTTAACGAGATCGACGCCGAAGCCGGCCTTGTGCGTTTTGCCAACGATGTCACCATCCGGATTGGCATCGCGCACGGCGCGGCCGGCGAGCAGGTGATGCGGATGCAGATCGAGGCGACCGTGCGCCGGCATTTCGAAAAGGCGCGCAAGCTCGAACCGCTGGGCATCAAGGTACTGAGCGTGTTCTTCATCGACCGGGTCTCCAGTTACCGGGTATACCATGAGGACGGATCGACCACGGCAGGGCCATTTGCCGACTGGTTCGAGGAGATTTACCGCCGATACCAGCAGAAGCCGGAATTTGCCGGGGTTTGCGAGCTGGAGCCGACACAGGTCCACAACGGCTACTTCGCGCGCGACAAGCACGCGGTGTCGCCCTGGGGCGAGCAGGATTTCCGCACCAAGGCCGGTGCCGAAGGCGGGGCGTTCGAGCTGATCATGCGCGACAAGGAGCGTCTGCTGGATCTGGACGAGCCGCTGCGCTTCATCTTCAGCCACTCGGCGCTGCGCGAGGGCTGGGACAACCCGAATGTGTTCCAGATCTGCACTTTGGCCGAATCGCGTTCGGAGGTGAAGAAGCGCCAGGAAATCGGCCGGGGCCTGAGATTGTGCGTCAACCAGCAGGGCGCGCGCGTGATGGATCGATCCATCAACCGGCTGACCGTGGTGGCCAACGAGGCCTACGAGGACTTCGCGCGCGAACTGCAGTCCGAGATGACCGCCGATGGTGTCACCTTCGAGCGCCGCATGGTCAAGAACGAGCGTGACAAGGTGCAGGTACGGCTGCGCAAGGGCTACAAGGCTGATGCGCGGTTTCTGGCCCTGTGGGAACGCATTCGCGCGCGCACCCATTACAGAGTGGAATTCGACACTGATGAACTGGTTCGCCATGCGGTGGATGCGGTGCGCTCAAAGATGGAGCCGATCCGGCGCCCGGGTGTGGTGCTGACCCGTTCGGATCTGGAGATTTCGCGAACGGGCATCGAGGGTCGGGTCACCGGTGTTCGGCCGGAGTACATTGAAAGTGCGTTCCAGATCCCCGATCTGCTCGCCGCGCTTGAGAAGCGCACCGGCCTGGCGCGCGGAACCGTCGGGCGCATCCTGCTGGAATCCGGCCGGTTGGATGAGGCGCTGAACAATCCGCAAGTGTTCATAGAGCAGGTCGCGATGCTGATCAATAGCGCAATGCGTGAATTGCTGGTCCAGGGCGTTACCTACTTCAAGGACGGTGATCAGGTTTACGAAATGCGCCGGTTCGAGGACGACGACTGGATGGAGGTCTTCACTGAAAACGTTCATCCCGTCGAGAATCCTGACAAGACACTGTTCTCGCACATCGTGCTCGACGGCGGTTCGGGGCCCGAACGCCGATTTGCCGAAGATTGCGAGGCCAGCGAGGATGTCCTGTTCTATATCAAGCTGCCGCGCTGGTTTGCGATCGAGACACCGGTGGGCAAATACAATCCGGACTGGGCGCTGGTGTTCCAAGGTGACAAGACTCTTTATTTTGTCGCCGAGACCAAGAGCGCCGGAACCGGCGACGACCCGGCCAGCGAGCTCCTGCGGCCGATCGAGCGCATGAAATTCGAGTGCGGCAAGCGGCATTTCCGTCAATTCGAGGAAATCCAGTTCCGCAAGGTGGCCTCTTTGCGTGAGTTGGCGACTTGAGTCTTAATCGGATGAATGTAAAAAGCAGGCATGAAGTCGTCCTGATCGCCGCCATGGGCCGGAACCGAGTCATCGGGGTGGACGGCGGGATGCCGTGGCATCTGCCGGCTGATCTGAGGCACTTCAAGGCCGTGACGCTGGGGCATCCGGTCGTGATGGGGCGGCGTACGTTCGAATCGATCGGCAAGGCGCTGCCGGGCCGGCACAACGTCGTGCTCAGCCGCTCGCTGGAACCGGCGCCGGCCGGGTGCGAGGTGGCCGGATCGCTGGCCGAGGCACTGGGTCGGCTCGAACCCGGTCCGGTCATGGTGATCGGCGGCGGCGAGCTCTACCGGTCGGCTCTGCCGCTGGCAAAGCGAATGGAACTGACCTTCATCGATGCCGCCCCGGAAGGCGACACCCATTTCCCGGCCTGGACCCATGCCGACTGGGCTGTTGCCGCGATGCGCCGCCGGCCTGCGGACGCCGAAAACCCTTACGCGCTGGTATTCTGTTCGCTGTCGCGCACCGCGACATCGGGATGAATTGACAATGCATACGCACTCGACGACCACGACCGCCACGTCCCCAGCTGTGCTTTTCCGGGCGACGCTCTTGCGCGCCGTGCTCGCAGTCGTTCTGCTGTTGCTGGTCGGCGCGTGTCGGGCCGGCGAGCCCTGGGTGGAGGTCGGCGGTCAGCGCTACTACGTCGAGATTGCCGACGAGGACGATGAACGGTCGCGGGGCTTGATGTATCGCGACGAACTCGGTGCCACCGAGGGCATGTTCTTCATCTGGGGCCAGCCGGCGCCGCGCTCCTTCTGGATGCTGAACACCCGCATTCCGCTGGATATCGTCTATATCGGTCCGGACCTGGAAATCGTCGGCTGGTCGCTGGACACGCCGCCGTGCCGAACCCGCCGTTGCCCCGGCTACCCCAGCGGCGCGCCGGCGCAGTACGTGCTCGAGGTCAACGCCGGGGAAATGGAGCGACTGGGCGTGCAGATCGGCGATTCGGTCCGGGTCGGCAACGTGGCCGGCGTGCAGGTGACGGATTCGCAATCGCCGGAGTCATGAAGGCGTCATGACGGCTTTCGGTCGTCTTCCCGCGGTTTCTGCGTTTCCTTTTTTCTTCGCACGCTGCCGATCGCGACGGTCGCGATAAGCATCAGGATTTCGTCGACGAACGGGATCGGGTCCGGCACCAGCAGGTTGGCGAGGAACAGCACACCGCCCACCAGCATCAGCGTCGGAAACCGGCGGCGTTCCAGGAATCTGCGGACGAATTTCGGAATCATGGGAAAATCCCCGTAATTGATCAATCGAGAGTATCCCAGAGTATGCCGCGACGTAAGCCGACAAGACTGCTGCAGGTCTCGGATTGTCACCTCGCGCGCGATCCGGCCGCAGCATACCGCGGGCAGAACGCCGATGCCAACCTCGAGCGGCTGACCGATGCGGCGCGTCGGTGGGCGCCCGATCTTCTCGTTTTGACCGGCGACCTGTCCGAGGATGCCAGCGTCGAGAGTTATTGCAGGATTCGCGACTGGGCAGGCCGCTTCGGATGTCCGGTAGCCTGGATTCCCGGCAATCACGACGAGCGCGACGCGATGTCGCCGGTTTTCGACGAGGCCGGATTCCAGTCGGGTCCCGTCGTTGCGGTCGGCGGCTGGTCGCTGGCGCTGCTGGACTCCGCCTGGCCGAACGATCCCGGCGGAGAACTGGACGACGCGCGGCTGAAGGCTCTCGACGAGCTCGAAGGCGATCGCCCCGCGGGCGTCTTCGTTCATCATCAGCCGACCCCGGTCGGGGCGGCCTGGATAGACAAGGTCGGCATGCGAGCCGCCGAGCGGTTGTGGGCCAGGATTGGCAAACTGCCGTCGGTCCGTTTCATCGCCTTCGGCCACGTTCACCAGAGATTCCGACAGCAGGTCGAGGGTGTCGAGTGCCTGGCCTGCCCGTCGACGGCCGCCAACAGCCTGCCTGCCACGGCGCGCTTCACCGCCGGCGAAACCACGCCCATGGCGCGCTGGTTCGAGCTCAACGAGACCGGTTTCCGCAGCGGCTACCTTGCCGCGTAGCGGTATCGGACGAGAAAGTCAAAAGCGATTAACC
>MDTG01309172.1_pt1 | contig 26299 bp, 20 predicted proteins | sample 811421 | NCBI WGS metagenome assembly MDTG01 (sample SAMN05326645, study PRJNA326480) | marine metagenome | isolation source: seawater | place: Pacific Ocean: South East | collected 2011
GATGGGAAGGTTCACTAGTTCCCGGATAAATGCTGCGCATTTTCCGGGACGACGGATGGGAATAACGCTGCGGGACTCCGGAACGACAACCTCCCCGTCATCCCGGGCTTGCCCCGGGAACATATAGCCGTCATCCCGGACTTGTTCCGGGACCTACTCAAAAAGGCCGTGATTTCAAAATAACTTGTGTTGGATGTTTCTTAAGATCCCGGATAAAAGAATTAAGCCCGGCTACCGGCGTTAGCCCAAGCACCTTTAGAAGAAGGTGGTGGAGCTTTGCCTTCGCTGCGAGGCTTATTGCCAGAACGCTTAGGAGCGCCAGAACGGCGGCGTGCGGCCTGCCCTTCTCTTGGCTTTTTAGGTTTCTTCGGCTTCTTAACCGTCGCCGCTTTAATTTTTACAGGGTGTGTTGGCAGCGGCTCGGAAGGCTCAAACCCTTCCAGGTTTTCACGTGGAATATTCTGCTTAATAAAGCTTTCGATATCGCGAAGCTCTGCCACTTCGTCAGCACACACCAATGACCAGGCGCGACCGCCCTCACCCGCACGACCAGTCCGGCCAATACGGTGAACATAGTTAGCCGGTACATTCGGTAAGTCTAAGTTGATTACCGCAGGCAGACGGTCAATATCAATACCGCGCGCTGCGATATCGGTCGCCACCAGCACCTGAATAGTACCGTCTTTTAATGCACTGAGTGCTTTAGTACGTGCGCCCTGACTCTTGTTGCCATGGATCGCCGCACTGCGAATACCCGCGCCAGACAGCTTTCTGACCACTTTGTCGGCACCGTGTTTAGTACGTGCAAACACCAATGTTTGCTTGGCGTCGTTTTGCTTCAACAACGCAATCAACGCAGGTATTTTTTGTTGTTTGTCTACCGCTACCAGCTTTTGCTCAATCACTTCAACGGTTGAGTTTTGCGGCGTAACCGACAACTTCACCGGATTGTTGGTAACGGATTCAGCCAACGCCATTACGTCTGGCGCAAAGGTCGCCGAGAACAACAAGGTCTGGCGCTTGGCAGGAATAAGTTTCAAAATGCGTTTAATGTCGTGAATAAAGCCCATATCCAGCATGGTGTCGGCCTCGTCTAACACCAGGATTTCCAGCTCTTTCAGCGTTACAGCGTTCTGCTGATACAAGTCCAGCAAACGCCCGGGCGTGGCAATTAATACATCCGCGCCTTTTCGAAGTGCCATCATCTGCGGGTTAATACCCACCCCACCAAACACAACGGTACTTCTAATTCGCAAATCAGCGCTGTAGTCACGCACATTCTGACCTACCTGTGCTGCCAGCTCACGCGTTGGCGTAAGAATAAGCGCACGCACTCGTCCACCACGAACATTGCGCGGTGACTCAGACAAACGGTGTAGCATTGGCAGTGAAAAACCCGCCGTTTTACCAGTACCCGTTTGCGCAGACGCCAGTACATCCTGGCCGTTTAAAATAACCGGAATAACTTGCTGCTGGATAGGAGATGGTGTGGTGTAACCTTGTTTAGCAATAGCGCTGAGAATTGGTGCACAAAGCCCCAATTGGGAAAAAGACATTAAGACCTCAGAGTGTATTTAGGGATGTAGAACAGAAGAGTGGCTGGCAGACGCAAGACGCGTCTGCCGGAGCGTAATTAGCGTACAACTACCTGAGCCGCTTGAGGGCCCTTGTTGCCTTGCTCAACTACGAACTCAACAGTTTGCCCTTCAGTCAGGGTGCGGAAACCTTCAGACTCGATAGCGCGGAAGTGTACGAATACGTCTTTGCCGCCGTCTGCTTGAGAAATAAAGCCAAAACCTTTGCTCTCGTCAAACCATTTTACTGTGCCAGTAGATTTATTAGACATAAATAAAGTCCTTACAAATTAATTAAAAGATAAAAGCCTAACGTGCAGAGAAACTATTGGAGCACTGGGGCGTAAATCGGTTGACGTTTATTTATGAATCGAAAGACGAACAAACAAAGAGTAAACAGATGTAGCAAACAAAGTGGAACGACATAGCACCTTCACAAGGCCGCGCGATAGTAACACTCATTTCCAAATCCACCTAGCACAATTTTTAATCGACACGATAAAGTCGGGTTGTTGGGGGTATTTTGTTAGTTCCCGGGCACATGTCATCCCGGGCTTGTTCCGGGACCTACTCAAAAAGGCCGTGATTTACAAACAACCTTTGCTGGATGTTTCCAAAGATCCCGGATATACGCTGCGCGATTCCGGGACGACGGATGGGGGACATTCCTGTGAATTTCAGGAGCGACAACCTCCCTGCGTCATCCCGGACTTGTTCCGGGATCTTCGGGACGACAACCTCTCCGTCTTCCCGGACTTGTTCCGGGACCTATTCAAAAAGGCCGTGATCTAAAAATAACCTTTGCAGGACGTTTCCTAAGATCCCGGATATACGCTGCGCGATTCCGGGACGACGGGGAGTAAGTTACAAGATCCCGGATATGCGCTGCGCGATTCCGGGACGACAACCTCCCGTCTTCCCGGACTTGTTCCGGGATCTTAGCTTGCGCCGGGATCTCCAGGACGGCGAAGCCTGTAATACTAAACAATCAACAACAACGTAGCAGCGGTAACCGCCCCCATTGTTAAATTAAACCCTCGGCGGCGCTTGGGCGTGCTCAACCACACACGGATTTTGGAACCCGCACCTGCCCACAACGAAATGCTTGGAAAACCAATTAATGCAAAGGCAAGCATAATAACGGCACCCGACTGCACATAAAGCTCACCAGGCTGAGCAAACGTACTAACACTGCCCAGCGCCATCATCCAGGCTTTTGGATTAACGAACTGAAATAACGCACTTTCCCACCAGCGCAGCGGGCCTTTGTCTTCCCCTGCCACCACTTCAATTTCGCCCACCGGCGCACTGGCAATTTTGTAAGCCAGCCACAACAAATACAACGCGCCCACTACATTCAATACGGAATACAAAACAGGGTACAACGAGAACAACATGCCCAGTCCAAGCAATACACTCAGCAGCAACATGGCTACCCCAAAAACAATACCCAGCATGTGAGGAATAGTGCGTGCGTACCCGTATTGTGCGCCCGACGCCAACAACATCACGTTATTTGGACCCGGGGTAACGGTGGTAATAAACGCGAAGGTACAAATTGCCAACACCAAAGAATGTTCCATAACACTTACTCCTCTTATCAATGCACATGCTGAAATCCCTGACAGACCCATATCCACTTCGAAATACTTCTCAGCCAGTACGCAAATCGTACCCAACGGCAAGCAAACGGGTTAGATGCAGACAACAAAAAATCACCACACACAATCTCTCAACAACCACAACTGTATGGCGTTATTCGCCCAAATCTGTATGGTTATTTAAATCAAAAAGTCAGTGTATAGTAATGTGTATGGTTTCTTAGGGCATATTCAGACACGTCATGACACTCTACGCACAACTGGCCGACCGGCTCAGAGAGCACATACAGCTTGGGGTTTTTCACGCTGGCGATAAACTGCCGTCGGTGCGTCAGTTAGCCAACGAGCACGGCGTGAGTATTTCTACCGTACAGGAAGCATACAGACAGCTTGAAATGGAACAACTGGTAGAAGCCCGCCCTAAGTCAGGCTACTTTGTACCACAAAAGAATCCACTCGCAACAATGCCGCGAGTTTCCAGGCCACCGCAGCGACCACTTGATGTATCTTTGTGGGAAGACGTACTCAGCATGTTGTTGAATCAGGGCAATGACGCTTTCTGCCAGTTTCAGCATGCCATGCCCGATATGGAAGCCAGTACCTTAAAGCCACTGCTGAAAACATTGTACGAGCTTAACAAAAACCGTCCTTTCGACGGCATGGTATACGGCGATGTGCAAGGCGACTACAGCTTGCGCGAACAACTTACCCGGCTGGCCGCTGCATCCGGGTGTCAGGTACATCCCGACGAAATCGTGATCACCTCGGGATGTCAGGAGGCGCTGTCTGTATGCTTGCGCACTGTGGCTCAGGCTGGCGACATTATCGCTGTTGAATCACCAGGCTTTTACGGTGCCATGCAGGCCATTAAAGCCGCGAATCTCAAAGCCCTGGAAATCCCGACCGACCCGGCCAACGGTATGAGCATAGAAGCGCTGAAACTTGCTATAGACCAGTGGCCTATAAAAGCCATACTGGTTACGCCAACCGTGAATAATCCGCTGGGTTATGTGATGCCCGATGCCAAGAAAAAAGCCCTTTATCAACTGGCGCGCGAATACGACATTGCCATTATTGAAGACGACATTTACGGTGATATTGCCTTTGAATACCCCAGACCAAAGTCGATTAAATCATACGACGAAGATGGTCGCGTACTGCTGTGTTCGTCGTTCTCAAAAACCCTCGCGCCCGGCTTCAGAGTAGGTTGGATTGCTCCGGGTAAATACCGCAGCAAAGTTACCCATATTAAGTACGTCACCAGTTCCATGTGCCCCACTCTGCCACAACTGGCAATAGCCAGCTTTATTCGCCAGGGCGGCTACGACAAACACCTGCGCAATATGCGGCAAAAATACCGCAAGGCCCGCGACACCATGTTGAAAGGCATCAAGCAGTATTTTCCTGAAGGCACACTGGTAAGTTACCCGGAAGGCGGATTTGTGTTGTGGGTTGAACTCCCCAGCCAATACGACGCCGTTAAACTGGCTGAACAAGCCAAAACAAAAGGCGTTATTGTGGCCCCGGGACAGCTGTTTTCCGCCACAGGCAAATACCGCAACTGCCTGCGCCTGAATTACAACGACAAAGACAACGACACCCGCATGCGCGGGTTGAAGATTCTCGGGGAAATCATGCGGGCTATGTAGCCCTTCTACGTCATACCACCAACATTTCGTCATCCCGGGCTTGCCCCGGGACCTATAGCTGTCGTTCCGGGACCTCATAGCCGTCTTCCCGGACTTGTTCCGGGACCTATTCAAAAAGGCCGAGATCTAAAAACAACCTTTGCTGGACGTTTCTTAAGATCCCGGATATACGCTGCGCGATTTCGGGACGACAACCTCCCCGTCATCCCGGGCTTGCCCCGGGAACTTAAAAAAGGCCACGGTGTAAAAACAACCACATTTCGTTACTTACTAAGCTCGCATAACTTTCAGTGTAAGGCTCTTATTAATTTTGATTTTTCATTTTCCTACTGAGAGAAATACTCCGCTCCAGCACTTAGTGAATAAAGTAAAAAGGAAAAAGTCATGTTTATTGAGAACAGTTTCAAAAGAAAAACGCTAACAATCATCGGCACAGCAGCAACATTATTATTGGCCGGCTGTGGCTCAACAATCAAAACAGGGAGTTCACCAGAAGCGTCAGGAATGCGATATTTTTTACCTAAAACTATTATCGAACTTCAAACGCAAAGATCAGTAACTACTAAGACAGAATTAAAATTCATTGAAGACAGAGTCTTGCAAACCGACGATGTTGACATTGCTATTCTGTATTTCGATGAGGCAATAGACTCAAGGCCAAAAGCACAATTCGACAGAATTTATACTAGACACCAATTCTTAACTTCCCAATGTTTCGAAGTTCATAGCAGTAAAACTCAAAAAGCTGAATTATCTAGTTTAAATAACACCACTGTAGCTGATTTAGGTTCCACTTATGCTATTGCGATAGACCCCAGCATATGGATTGATGGCAAAATATCGATTAATAGAACTGATAAAGCCTTACTGAGCAGTATTTCTATAGACACCAGTGGGAAGGCTGATGAAACTTTGATAGCTGCTGCTAAAGCAGCAGCCCTAGTTGCTGGAGTAATGTCGGGAAACCCAACAGCAGCAGTGGCATTGGTAAGTGCAACTACCAGTTATAAGGACCTTGCTGGCAATGTGAAGAATGCAGGGGGCCAAGAGAAAGCAGATGGCTTATCTATTCCAAAACTTGAATCATGTAAGCTGTTTGCAAAACGTGCGCTAGGTATTTCAGAAGCGACATTTGATGAACTAACACCACTTCAATTAATTACCCTACTTAACGACAAAATGGCATTAGAAGCAGTAAAGCTTCTCCCGTCTTATCAAGAAAGGCTGAGTAAGCATGATGAACAGATAGAACGCCTTGAACAAGAGCTAGCAGATGCTGAAGGGGATAAGTTTATCGAAATATCCAAAAAGCTAAAAACCTATAAAACACAAAGGCAGGCAGCGAAGGATATGCTTGCGGCGTTTACAGCCGATTACTCAAATCGAACTGAGGCACAAAAAACTAAATATAAACTTGGTAGTAAAACAAAAACGACAAACCACCAGGCAATATTCGATATTTCGCAAATCCCCAGTTTTGATGATTTTGTTGCGATGGCGAATGATTCCAATAACGCAGGAAATTATGCAAATTCCCTGGCTCTATTTAAAGAAAGTGGCTTTGCGTTGACGCTCAATACACTAAGCTCATTTCCCAAATGTGGAACTAATAATAGTACATGCGAAGTCACCATAGACGATAGCGAAGACCCGTTCATTGCATATCGAGACCCTGCAAGCTATTTGCTAAATGTGTCTGCAATAAAGTTGCCTGAACTAGCGAGTACCTGCAAACCGATAAACAACAGCCTTCCAACAGTTGCGTGTTCTGTGTCCCAACCTCAAATACAAATAGATCCGACGAAAATTGAATTTGAAGTTAAAGAACGCAAACTAGTGTCGGTTTATCCTGACGACGCTCCCATTGGCAAGATTCCATATGAATCCAGCTCTTGGGGAGACAGAAAAATGGAATTAAACTTTAACGCCGCTGGTGCGTTAGTAACAGTTAATTTCGATTTCACTTCGTCTGCTGAGAGCTTTGCCAACGCAGCATTGGAGGCAGGTAAAGGCGCATTGAATGAATATAAAACGACAGTTGAAACTGTGAACTCAATTAATGATGCTAAACGCCAGGAAGAACTGGCAATTATACAACAGAAAATCGATTTAATTAACAAGTCGAAAGAAAAAGTAGAAGCCGACATTGCTTTGCTTGGAGCAGAAGCAGGCGCAGAATCAAATCTTGCACTTCAATCAATGAACGTCCAACTACAACAATTGACAACACAGCAACAAATTCTTATGCAGCAATATGCAATAGACAGCAGCACCATTCTGAACCCTATTAATCAGCAGACTAGCGTAGCGGAAGCACAACTTGCCTTACTTCAAGCTCAGGCTGGCGTTGATACATATTCCACAACAAGTCCTTGGACTCTTCAACAACAACAGTTGAATGCTCAACTAAGCGCTTTACAGGCCCAAACCAACCTAAATAACTTCAGCACATCACAAGAGACAGCTTCACTACAGGCTCAACTTGAAACACTCAAACTTCAACTTCAAATTGCTCAGTTGATGAAACAAATTGAAGAATTGAAAAACGAAGATTAAAGCAATTGGGTAGTAACTAGTTCCGGTTATCGCAGTATGATTCCGGAACTTTAGCGCCCCTCGGTAAATAAAACTCCAATCTCCCCTCTCAACGTCATCCCGGACTCGTTCCGGAACCTAAGGAAAAAGCCACGAAGTAAAAAAAGCCACAACACGCAACTATCAAAGCGAATAAACAATATTACTTAGTAACCCACCACAAAATACGCTATCTTTAGCAAACCCAAGCGCATAAATAACCCGGCACAGGACATGTCTGTTCAGGAAGAACTCACCACCAAACCACCAAAATCGAAATGGTTTATTCCTTTCCCCATTATTCTGGTGATGGTGTTTTCTATTCTGTCAGTACTGTTTTTTATACCCATCCCCGCTTTTATGAAAGGAAAACTGGGTAGCGCTATTCTAAACACCGGGCACATCATCTTCTTTTGTATATTTGCCATAGGATTTTACCGCTTTACCAAAGGCAAAAACCGCACGCGCATTCCGCGCTTTTTGTTCATCGTTTTTCTGCTAAGCGTTTTGGTTGAGTTATTGCAAAGCTCGGTGGGCAGAGCCTTTCAGTGGGACGACATACTGCGGAACATTCTTGGTACCATTTTAGGGATCAGTGTACTACTGCACTTCCAGCGCCCGCACAAACCCCACTGGGCATTGCGAATATCTCTAATGATTGGCATTTCAGTAGCCGTAGTTATAGAACGCATTCCCCTGTTCGAAAAACTCATGGCCATGTAATTACCGTTTGCAACAACACGCCGGTGTGAAAGCCCCTCGATTACTGGCATAGTAAGCAGTAACATATACCCAGCAGTAAAAAACAACATTAGTACACCCAACCCACTATGAATGTAAAAACTACCGCAATAAGCAAAGCCCCTTTATGTAAAACCCTCGATATTGCCGACGAGCAACGCGTGTTCGTGGTAGGTGATTTAGACGGCGATTACCAAAAGTTGCAGGCACAGCTGAACAAGGTAAGTTTTAATCCGCAGGACGATGTACTCATTAGCCTGGGCGACATAATAGACCGCGGCCAGGACAGCGCAGAACTGGTTGAGTACTTTCAGGAAATTGGCGCGCATGTTGTGCTGGGGAACCATGAACACATGATGATGGAGGCCCTCATGAGCCGGGACTCCTTTGCAATGCGATTATGGACTCAAAACGGTGGCGCATGGCACCAGTCTGCGTCGGTGCAAACCCTGCTTTCACTGTGCAGATGGTTTATAAAACAGCCACTGGCTATAAAACTCAATTACCAGGGACACAAAATTGGTATATCCCATACCCTGCCCGTTACCTGGAGCTGGGAAAACATGCCGGGCAACACCGAAGCCTGCGTATGGCCTTTGTTATGGGACAGAGAACGCTTTTTAAAACGCAAACACAACGTTAACCACGGCGTAGACTTTTCAGTGCACGGCCATAACTCCACCCAGGTGTGCTTATGGATAGGCAACTCGTATCATATCGACACCGGCAGATACGGCCACCCTACGGTAATTAACTTGTCTGACACCATTGACGCGTTCAAGCAACTTAACATTAACTAATATCTCAAACGCCTAATGCTCTGGGTGGCGTTTAACCTTTAACGCACCCCGTTATTCTTTGGCAACCGGTACTTCGTAGCCGTGTTTTTTCAGTAACGCATGCTGACGTGCTTTGTGAAGATCAGACGCAACCATTTCAGCACACATTTCCTCCACACTGATTTCCGGCTCCCAACCCAGCTTCTTTTTCGCTTTGGTGGGGTCGCCCAACAGCGTATCGACTTCGGCCGGACGAAAATAACATGGGTCCACTTTTACAATTACATCGCCCACCTTAACGCCTGGCGCTATGGAATTGTCGACCGCGGTAATAGTAGCGATTTCATTCACGCCTTCGCCGCTAAAGGCCACTTCAATGCCTGCCTCTTTGCAGCTCATACGCACAAATTCTCGCACCGAAATTTGCTTGCCCGTTGCTATGACAAAATCTTCGGCTTGTTCTTGTTGCAGCATCATCCACTGCATACGCACGTAATCTTTAGCATGCCCCCAGTCACGCAGCGCATCCATGTTGCCAAGGTACAAACACGGCTCCAGTCCCTGTGAAATATTGGCAATTCCGCGAGTAATTTTGCGGGTAACAAACGTTTCCCCACGGCGCGGCGATTCATGATTAAACAAAATGCCGTTGCAAGCATACATGCCGTAAGACTCCCGGTAGTTTACCGTTATCCAATAGGCATACAGCTTAGCGACACCATAGGGCGAGCGCGGGTGAAAAGGCGTGGTCTCAGTTTGCGGGGTTTCTTGAACAAGCCCGTACATTTCAGATGTCGACGCCTGATAAAAACGGGTTTTCTTTTCCAGCCCCAAAAAGCGAATGGCTTCGAGTAATCGTAACGTGCCCGTTGCATCTACGTCAGCGGTGTATTCAGGCGACAAAAACGACACAGCAACATGCGACTGAGCCCCCAGGTTATACACCTCATCGGGCTGCACTTCCTGCAAAATACGGGTTAAGTTCGACGTATCGGTTAAGTCACCATAATGCAAAAAGAACTTTGGATTAGAGTGGCGAGGATCTTCGTAAATATGATCAACCCGCTCGGTATTGAACAAAGAAGCGCGTCGCTTGATACCGTGAACCTCATACCCTTTCTCTAACAACAACTCAGCTAAGTATGAGCCATCCTGGCCGGTTACACCGGTAATTAGCGCTTTTTTCATAGAGCTTCTATGCTTCCCTTTGAGGTTAAACTTTGTACACCCATAATAGCAATCTCGCGCGCGCAAAAACCACTGTTAATTCATAATTAACTACTGCCCCTACCACTTGTTAAGTACAAACAACGACACACTGATTTCGCAATCTCATCAACCAGTGGGATAAACCATCACAATACTGTAAGATGTTGGATAGATAATTGCATTGCAAAACGATAAACGGACTTGTAAGTTGTAGCTCATAAGGCGTGCTACACTTTTTTGTATGCAAAATGCGCCAAAATGTTGCAATATGTAGCACTTATTCGGTGCAAATAATAATGGGTACATAACAGGGATCACGGTGAATAGAAGTACATCTCAAACTACTAACGATCCAGCCTTGCAAAGCATACTAGACAGAATGCCGAAAGAGGTTGCTGACTCTTTTACCGAAGAACAGCTTTCGCACCTTCACAGCGCGCTGGGTGCCAGAAGTTGGAAAAAGCACTCTTTAGACATTCGTTCTACCTTCCCTGTACCGTTTATCAAGCGACGAATTTATTTTGTTTTACTTATGGGCCGAAACCGTCGGGATCTTACTCGTCGGGAAAAGCAATTATCAGCTATTACATTTGCGTTGTTCATTGCCGCATTTATTGGGGCGTCAACGCTATTTGGATTGTTAGTCTTGTATTTAATCAAGTCGGCGCTCGGAATTAATTTATTTGAAGGTTTTTCCCTGGGTATCTGGGGTTGGTTCAAGGATTTATGGAAGTAACAGGAATGCGTAACCAAACAAAATTTGCTTTATCACTGCTCACGCTAGCACTATCAAGTTCAATGGCGGCAGCACAGGAAGATAACACTGGATTCACAGCTAAAGCTGATACAACTATTGGTTATGACGATAATATTTACCGTGTCACTGACGAGCTTGCAAATTCAGACAACTTCCTAACAGTTGCTCCAGTGTTAAATATGGCTGGAGGGTTTGGTAAGCAGCGGTTTGAGCTAGCCTATGACGGCGAATATACAAAGTTTTCTGATTCAGAAGATGCTGATTATTACGACCATAACTTCCAAGCCAGAGCGATTTTTGATCACACTCTAAGATTCGGCAGCAGATTCGAAGTTGGTTACAGCAAGGAACACGAAGATCCTGGTTCTATAAACAGAATTCAGTTGAACATAACCGAGTATAACAAATATAACCAAAACTATTTTTTGGCCGGTTTAACATACGGTCAAGCCTCCTCAATTGGTCAAATAGCATTTAATTACAGAAGAACTGATCGTGATTACTATACAAACGACCTAGACTTCTTGGATTTCGTAAATGATCAAATCACCGGTCGATTTACATACAGAATTGCGCCAAAAACACGAATTTATTTAGAAGCTGTAATAAGTGACATTGACTATGATCCACCGGAAGGTTTTACAGAGATAGATAACAAGTATAAGCGGTACAAGGCTGGGTTAAGTTGGGATTTCACTAACAAGTTATCAGGCGACGTAAACGTTGGATATCAAGATAGAAACTATGAAGTAGATGGCCTTCAAGACATAAGCGGCTTGGCATATGACGGTAATATTACATGGTCGATGAACACCTACACCAAACTAGTTGCCGAAGCAAAGAGAGAATCAGTAGATTCGAGTCTAGAAGATACTGGTGGCTTTTTAAGAACTAGCTACTCGCTGAGTTTACAGCATGAATTAACTGAGCTTCTGAAGCTAAATGCCGATCTTGGATACGGCAAAGACGAATTTGTATTTAACCAAAATCGACAAGATAAAAGGTTAGCTTATCAGCTTGGTTTGGAATATGAAGTATTGCGCTTCCTCTCGGTATCTGCAAATTATATGCACCAAGAAAGGGACTCCACATTAGCAACTGCTGAATTTGATGCAAATGTCATCAGCTTAATAGCTACATTTACTCTGGAGGATTAGTGATGGTTATTAGCAATACGTTTCGCAATAGTTTCAAAATTCTACTGACTATCCTTGTTATGGGAATTGCTTGCCAGATAAATGCGCAAACATTAGATGATTATAGACTTGGATCAGACGATGTAATTTCTGTGAGCGTTTTTGATGAACCGGACCTTAGCTTAAAAGAGGCACGAGTTTCGAGTACGGGCAGCATAGCTATGCCTTTAATTGGGCAAGTGGCTGTAAGAGGTATGACCGTAGCCGAAGCAGAAAAACAAATACATGATTTGTATCTTGGGGACTACCTAAAGAAACCGGACATAACTATTACAATCGTTGAATACCGTCAATTCTACGTAAACGGTGAAGTTAATAAACCTGGCGGTTACAGCTATAGAGAAGGTATGACAGTTCAGCGTGCTATAACATTGGCCGGAGGCTTCACAGAAAGAGCATCAAGAAGCAAAATCAGATTAATGCGAGAAAATAGCAATGGGCAGACCATTAACGCAGAGCTGTCAACAACAGTGCAGCCTGGCGACGTAATCACAGTCGATGAAAGCTTCTTTTAAAAGGACGTAATGAAATGCAGTTAATGGACTCTTCTCAGACATGGCAAGCCAAACAAGATACTATTGATATCAGTCAGTACATTAGGATCTTGAAGCGCAGAAAATGGTCAATCATCCTCATCACATTCCTCAGTTTAGTTTTAGGGGTTTATTACTTAAGTAAAGCTACCCCAATTTACCAAGCTTCAGCAAAAATCCAGGCTGATCCTGTTCAACCAAACGCATCTGCGCAAGATCAATACATTATGAACTCCATGGTGTTTCTATTTTATGAAACACAATACGAGATAATTCAGTCGCGAAAAGTAGCTGAAACAGTTGTTGATAAACTCGATCTGGTAAATAAATACAAAGTTGAATTAGAAGAGTTGAAAGCTGAAGGTGGGAACAAAGGTTTATTAGACCCACTAAAGACTTTTATCAAAGGCTTTATTGCAGATGAAGAAGAACAAAAATCTGGCCCCGTTGAATTGACTGATAACCAGTTGAGAACGATGCTAGCGCAGGCTATTCAAGCAGGACTTAGCGTCTCAGGTGGCACTCAAAGCCAGATAATAAATATTAGTTATCAGAGTGAAGATCCACTTCTTGCAGCCGAAATTGTCAACGCGATTAGTGAGTCTTATATCGAATTTGGTTTAGAAGCGCGCTTGAGCCAGATAAAGGACACGGCCGAATGGTTGAGCGAGCAATTAGAGGAGCTCCGAGTAACTCTTCAAGAGTCTGAAGATAAGCTCAGAAACTTCAGGTTGTCACAGAACTTAATGGACACTGAGCAACAACAAAGAATTGCCAACACACAATTACAAACTTTAAATACCGAATTAGTAAGAGCACAAACACAGTTATCTGAAGCACAGGAAATTTATTCTCAAGTCCAACAATTAGAACGTGAAGGCGGCGATTACAGAGCTTTAGGTCCTGTCTTACAGAGTAATACAATTCGCGACTTGGTAAGGGAAGAAAGTACATTATCCAGAAAAGTACAGGAACTAAGTGAAAGATACGGTGAGAAGCACCCGAAAATGATTGCAGCACGGTCTGACTTAGCGAGCGCTCAAGCTAACTTAGACAGGGAAGCTTTAAAGATTGTTGAAAACATTCGCAAAGAATATCGCCTTGCTCAAGTTCAAGAAAAGAACATTCGAGATCTCATCACACAAACAACTACTGAGCTACAGTCATATCAAGGTGATTCATTTGAGTTAACTAGGTTAGAAAGAGAAGTAGAAAATAACCGCCGTGTGTATGAAAGCTTTTTAGGCAAGTTAATGGAAGCTGATGTATCGGGTGATTATGATGCTTCGAATATAAGAATTATCGACAATGCAACCATCCCTGAGTACCCGGTAAAACCGCGTGGTGCCCTCATAATTGCTGCTAGCCTTGTTTTTGGTGCATTCTTCGGCGTTGTATTTGCGTTTGTAAGAGAGCTAATGGGCAACGTATTCAGAACACCAGACCAACTTGAACAAGAATTGTCTTTACCTTCACTAGGTATAACCCCATTAGTTAAGAAGAAAAAAGGCAACGTTGCTCCAGAGAAGCAATACATTGCTGATCAACGTAGTACGTTTGCCGAGGCTATCAATACAATTAGAACAGGTTTAATGTTTTCTAATATAGATAACCCTCCTAAAACAATTCTGATTACTTCAACCAACGGCTCTGAAGGTAAAACCACATTGGCAATCAACCTGGCCGTTGCGTTGAGTCAAATGGACAAAACCTTGTTAATCGAAATGGACTTACGCAAACCAGCTGTAGGCCGAGATTTAGGCATTAAAGCTGATATGGGGCTTAGTGACCTTCTGAGTGGGAAAACAGACACCAACGTATTTCACCAGGTTGAAGGAGCTCCAAATCTAAGCGTAATTACTTGTGGAACAATTCCACCCAATCCAATGGAGTTAATCTCCAGCAAGCGATTTGCAAATCTTCTGCAATCATTGCGCGACCGTTTCACACATATTGTCATTGATAGCCCACCAACACTCCCGGTTAGTGATTCATGCGTACTGGCAAAAATGGTAGACGCAACAATAGTAGCGGTCAAAGCAGAAGAAACAAAAATCAGCATGGCCAAAGAAACCATAACTCGCCTTAGTAAAGTTAACGCAACAATTACTGGCGTTGTGCTAACTCAAGCCTCACCACAAAAAATGAGTTATTACGGAGAACACTATTACCAAGATAGCTATTACGGTGTCGAGCCCTCGAAATAATCCTGTAGAAGATGCTCAAGTTACTAACTCACTATCTACAACACTATGGCAGCGCGGAGATAAATTACACTATTTCGGCGCTGCAATCTGGCTTAAATAGACTCATCATTGTTCGTCAAAAAACAAAGAGAGTCAGAAACTTCACGTATGCAACCCACCCCGAACGTTCTACCATAACGTTATGAATAACTTCAAAACTGCAGCTTTTCAGTTAATGGTTTCAAAAGAAATCAAAGAACTGGTTTTGACATTCGAAAAGAGAAGTATCAAGTTACTCGTAATAAAAGGTTTCCCGCTTTCTAAGCTGATATACGAAACCGAGTCCGAACGGCAATACGCAGATGTTGATATTTACATCGACAAAACCAACCTCCCACAGGCTATTGAAGCTCTTGAATCGCTTGGATACGCAAATATTCGAGGTTGGATACCCGAGAGTATTGCTTTACAAATCCCAATGCGTAAAAGCGCTTCTGGGATCAATATCGATATCGACTTACATTACGAATTAACTTCTTTTCCTGTGATTAATAATGAGTTCTCATTTTTAAACTGTTACGAAAATAGCATCGACTTCAACGTTACTGAAGACACTACAGCAAAAACGTTCTCATACGAAGACGCTTGGTACTTTTCTGTTTATCACCTAATGCTAGAAAGGAAGAGAGGTAACGACAACACTTCAAGATGGGAAACTGATATTGAAAAGCTACGGCCTTACACCAAACTAATCAAAGATAACGCAGTTAAGAATATCGACAAAACACACCCATTCTACAAAGAGTTATCTACATACTCCGCTGGAAAATTTGATTTCTTAAAGTTTAAATTCTTAAACTGCAATAATAGATTGAAATTTATTAAAGAAACTCTTTTCCCACCAAAAGGCGAACTTAGCTATACCAATAAATATACCAGCAGAATCAGCAGGCTACTTAAAGTTAAGTAGTCTTCTGTAAATATTTACCTTTAAGGTAGTATTCACCAAATACGCGTAGTAGATGTTCGTAAACACGATACTAGCTGAGCTTAGAATACACGCAAAAACAACAGTGTTGTAATCAGAGAGCAATGTACCAGCCAATACTATCGCGAACAGAACGTAAAATTGAATCTTCCTAGCATATTCAAACTTGCCACTTAATAACAATAACCTCAATGAAGGGCCTGTTGCACAGTTCACTAATTGCGAGACAAACAAGATAGACAGAGCAAAATAATTCAACTTTTCAATCAAGTTCAAGAATTCAAAAAGATAAGAGACTGTTGCCAACAGAAATATTGATGCAAATACTGAAAAACCAGTGGACATTATAATGAATTGCCCACACCGCTTTTCTAGAAGTGCAATATTCCCGTCCTTAAAATCCTTAGCGATTTTAGGATTGTAAACAGATGTGATCGCAATTAGTACAAATCCCAATACTAGTGAAATACGTTGTAGTAATGTATAGGATGTAACCTCTGAACTAGATGGTGAAAAGTACAACAAAATCTGTGGAGCCCATATCAACAAATTTTGTACTAACGCAAAACTCATATAGTTAAAATTCAGCTTAAATAGTAACGTTAACTTTTTCGAAGGCGCTAGTAATTTAGAAAAAGTGCCGATACCAAAAAAACTTACTAGCAATGTAATTGCTGCGGAAACCAAGCATATTAATAGAAAAGTAGATATGTCGAAGGTTAGGTAGCTAAAACTAAACAAGTGAATAACAATCACTAAAATACTGAATAGAGTATTTAAATACACCGAGTGGAGAATATAATTCCCTTCAGCTTGGTGAAAGTAAGAATTCAACTGGAACAAACTGTAGAGAAACAATAAAAATGTAAGCAGTAAAACTTCTAAAAAACTTCGCTGAAGAACTAATTCATTGCCAATACAGAAAACAACAAAACCTAAAAGCCATACAATAGCAGCCAGTTTATAAACCGCTGATGAGAAACAAAGATAAGTACGAGGGTATCTCAGCTTATTCGCGACCAATCGGATAATAAGACTATCAGATCCAAAGCGAATTAGAATGCTCGATAAATTTAGCGCTGTTAATAAAACAAAAACATGACTAGCCACATTTTCAGCGTAAAACCGAGCAACCAGAAAAGTTAACGCCAATGACGATATTGCCGCCAGACCTTTAAAAAATACAGAATTTAGTGATTTAAGTAAATCACCTCTCATACCCTAAACCTAATTTTTGAAAGCAGTATTAAAAATAGAAAAGGGGCGAAAGTCAAAACCGTTTTTTGTATTGAGCCCGTACTTATTCCTTGACCAACTACAAACGTCGTAAAAACCAATATTAGATAATCACTGAATAGCCCTTGGTTGCTAAATCGGTCAATTGCGGATAACAAAGATATGGATAAAGCGCATCCAAAAAAGACTAATAACAAGCCCCCATTAACATACCAGTCACCAATCGACGTAATTGGCCAGCCATTACTGACGGATGGCTCATATATCTGCCTAAACCAAAGACCTACGTTAAACGTCGTTGGTTTATTAGGCCACAAGAACCTTGGTACCCAGGCAGTTAGGGAATTGATAAAGTCCTCGCCGTCTCTGTACTTAAATACCTTACCCGCGTCTCTTGTCGCTAATAACAAACCGTCATATTGCGAAAAATGCATCGAAAGCGACATCGCAGTTACAGCACTCATTGTCTGCAAACTACTGACATCGTGACCTACAGCTTCGGACCGAAAATCTTCTCTAATCAATCGTAGTCCGTTTGCCAATACCAGCATACACAATGCAAATACGACGAACTTCCGAACATTTAATGTAGCTAACTTTCTGTAGTAAATTACGGCCATCATGAAGATAAAGAAACCAATTATAGTTCGATTGCCCCAGGCAAATATTGTTAGACAATTCGTTACTATTAAAAATAATGACAATGTATTTAACTTGTTTCTGCCTAAAGTTTTTGTATATAGGAAAAAATAACCAGATAACAACAACGCCCAAACATTTATTTCTCTTAATACGTAGAGGCCAGCAAACGATTTGTTAATTTTCACTTGAAAAACGAACTCACTTATCCCTCCAAACCTAACTATAAAGTTCAGTGTAATTAACGCACCAACAAGCGTAAAAATTATGGAGACAGAGCTCAGTATACGAATACTGACAATATCAAAATTATATTTTAAATTATCTGAGTTAACTGAAAAATATTTATATACAAAGACCGACATAGCGGCCCAAGCAAAAACAATCAAATTTGCGTAAACCATATCCTGCCAAAAATCATATTTAAATTGATAACTAGGTATGGGAACGTCTAAACCAATAAAAATAAAAATTGGCCTAATACTCAAAAAATAGATATTAAAAAAGGAAAAAATGAAAGATGCGAACCTGGCTTTTCGAAAAGAGTCAGCTAACAGATAAAAAAACAATAACGAATACGCAGTCCAAAAAAACAAAGCCAGAAAATACATTTAAACCCCATATTCGCGATTCATAAGAGTTACCAGATTTTTCATCCAGTAGTCATTTTTAAAAGAAGAACTACAGCAGAGCTTAATTTCTAACAACTTAGACTTGGGCAATTCGATTATATTATTTAGTTTTCCTTCCGGAATTACTGAAAAATACTCACTTTTCTCATAAATGTCACCTAAACCACCTTTTCCGGAGTGGAATACCGGGCACCCACAGCACAATGCCTCCAAAGCGACTAATCCAAACCCTTCCCATCTAGATGGCATGATCAGAGCGTCACAGGCCTTCATGTACTGCAACACTTCGAGTTTTGTTTTCCAGCCTAAGTGAATTATTCTTTTGTCAGAACTCACCATTTCTAACTGTTTTGGGTCATTGTTAACTACAAAGTCCCCAATACAGTAAACTCTAAAATCCTCCGACCGGGTAGCTGCTATAGCCTCTAACAGTAAATCGAAGCCTTTCTGTTTATCAAACCTTCCAACAAACAGGAAGTTTTTAGTATCTTTGCTTATATCTGCAGCAGTTAGTGTTGCGGGAACCTCTTTAATTGTATTTTTGACTAAAGTCAGTTTATTTTGATCCAAGCCATATTTTTTTGCGATTTGCAGATCGTGTTTACTTATACAAACTATTCGATCTGTTTTGTGTGATAGCAGCTTTTCAATGAATATTATTGCTTTCTTTGTCTTCTCGCTACACTCCCTGTCAAATGCCCAGCCATGGCTGCAATAGATAACTTTGTAGGGGCGCTTTAGTGTAAAAAACAAACCTAGTCGAAACCAAAAGCCAGCGAAAGTGCTATGTATATGAACTACCGTTGGCCTAAATTCCTTAACGACCTTCTGGTAAGTCGCGAGCATTCTTAGCTGCGTTACCAGGGATTTGCGATTCACTTCTTCGAAATAAGTTAGATTCTGCGATGGAATGGAAATTTCCTCTTTTTGAGATTGAGGAATAACCAAATGAACCCTATCACTTCCGTACTTTTCTGTTTGGCATGGTACTAATTCATTTAAGTACGTCGCTATTCCACCGGTAACTGATTCACATATATGCAAAACACGCATTAATATACTTCCGCAAGCGTCTCAAAATAAACGCGTTCAGAATAAAGGGCTGCAACCCTTTCACGCGCTTTTTGACCCATTCTTTCGCACAGGTCACGATTATTTGCATAGTAGCTTAGCGTTTCAATCAGAGCGGCATTATCATCATACTCAAGCAACGCACCAACATCTTTTGTGACGACTTCAACATTAGAACCAGAGTAAGTAGAAATAATAGGTAGACCTGAAGACATTGCTTCTACGATAACGTAAGGCATTCCTTCGTAGGCAGAGTTTAAAACAAAAACATCAGCACACGAGTAATAATCTTGTACGTTACTTTTCTTGCCTAAAAATAAAGTATTGGGTCCAGCAGAACCGATTACTTTATCGAAGTATTCTTGATGTGAACCGTGATCTCCGATATGGACCAGGTAGCAGTTTTTCAAATCGGCCCGTTTAAACGACTCTACCAGTTGCAGAACCCCTTTTCTGGGTTCTATGTAACACACAGATAGGAAAACAAATGCTTCTTCTGGTATTTTCAAGTCTCTACGAATTTGTTGCGCTTTGATCTCATTAAATCTGTACTTTTCCGTGTTAACAGGATTAGGGATACAAACCACTTTATCTAAAGCCTCAAAGTCTTCACCAAATTCACGTCTACAATATCCCTCTGTACCATGAACGATAATTTTATCCGCAATAGACTTTACTAAAGAGAAAGCGATTTTTACCGGTGTTTGGCTAATCTGAAAACGAATGACTATCTTTGATTTGGAAAATAGTTTGATCAAAATTAAAAATAACAGATAGTAAACAGCACTGCGGTAATTGTTAACTACCAAAACGTCATAGTCTTTGCGAACAGAAAAAAAGCACTTGAAGTTATAGAAAAACAAAGCAAGAGCATTAAGCAGTAAGTTGACACCCTTTATGTTTTTCTTACCATAGCGATTGAGAAAACCAGGTAGCCCTATTAGCTTCACTTGCGCACCAACTTCTTCTAAATGCTCCTCAATCTCTCCGCTTTCACCAAGCAAAACATCAACACTTGCGTTATTGACTTTTACGTAATGTTCGATCCAATTTCTTAGATTAACCGCACTTCCATAATACAGACCGGAACGCTCTACAGCTAAAATTCTCATACTTCCTTGACCATGTTTAAGGATTGATTGAAATCCTCCGTGAGATCTACCCTTAGTCTCTCTTTAACCAGCCCCTCCTGTTCATTCGCGGTATTATCCGGCTTCTTCTTATTCAAAGAGTTGTATATAGGCCTAATTAGCTCTTTTAATTTTTCATTTTTAATTCTAACGCCAATTTTTTCTTTAACTTTGTTCAGCGTTCTGTTTCTCACGATTGCAGTTTCATTTTTATGTGAAAAATCAAAATTATCGTAAATAGTTTGGTCAATACCAAGCCATTCACAAATGTCACGCATCAAAGCTTTTTTATCTTTTTTTAGAGCGCTAAAGTCATAAACACGGACGTTGTCTGCACCGAGTATTTCTATCCATTTGTTTATAAACATATGATATCTGGACTGTTCGATAACAGCTGACAGCTGATTGTTGCCACCAAAGCTATTGCCGTTTTCAACCTCGGAAATAAATTCGTCAAAGCTTAAACCTGCAGGAAGTACAGTTCTTGTGTCTCTAAAGTATTTAAATGTTGAATAAATCCTTTGTGATGGCTCTCTTATAAAAAATAATGCTTTACAAGGATGTGCCTGTGCATACTCTAACGCGCTATTTTGGTAAATAGTGAGTGTCGTACCATCAACGATATACTTATTTTCTTGCTTAAATAACTTCGCGTAGCCTTCTTCTCGGTGATCTTGCCAGTTCGACTTCTTATTGAACTTCCAGTCGGCTTCATCTACTAAGTAAAATAACTCTTTATCAACGCCGCCACTTATATCCGGATGATTAACTAGCCAGTCATAGACTGAAGTGGTACCACACTTAGGAGCACCTGCTAAAAATAAGTTTGGTAATATGTGTTTAGTAGACATTCTTCCCCACAAATCCTCTAAATATCGTAAAAATTACAATTTTGAAGTCCATCCAAAGACTCCAATTCCGGATATACTCCAAATCGTATTTAATACGCATTTCCATTTTTTCTACAGTATCGGTTTCACCGCGCCATCCGTTTACCTGCGCCCAGCCGGTTATGCCTGGTTTCATTTTGTGACGTAACATGTAGTAGGCCACTTTCTTTCTGTACTCTTCGTTGTGACTCACAGCATGTGGTCGTGGACCAACTACCGACATAGTGCCTTGTATTACGTTAAAGAACTGGGGTAGTTCGTCCAAGCTGGTTCTACGCAAAAATGCACCGAACTTGGTAACGCGTGGGTCGTTTTTAGTGGCTTGTTTAACTACTTCGCCGTTATCCATAACGCGCATAGAACGGAACTTCCATCCTTTTATTTTCTTGCCATCCATGCCATAACGGTCCTGCTTAAACAATACCGGGCCGGGTGACGTTATTTTGATTATTGCTGCGATAATTAACAAAGGGAGCGCAATTACAGTAAGAATTGAAAACGCCAGGAACAAGTCCTCCATGCGTTTCATAATTGAGTAACCGCCGTGCATTGGGCTGTCGTAAACGCTGATAGTTTGCACTTCACCTACGTGCCCCATTCGAGAGTGCAGTAAGTTGAAGGTAAATACATCCGGCACAATGTGCACGTCTACCGTAGTATCACCTAACTCTTTTAAAATATTCTCTATTCGCTCTTTGTTAGTAAGCGGTAGTGCTACAAACAGAATTTCTATTTTGCCTTCCTGGGCTAATCTTACGCCATCGGCAATACCACCCTCGAGTTTGTGCAGAAACTTACCGTCTAACCGTTCAGGTGCGCGTTCATCGAATACGGCTGTTAGCTTATAGCCTGATTCCGGGTAGTTAACTATTTCATTGGCTAGGTCTAAGCCGCGCTTCGTTAAACCAATAATGCCGACTGAGCGGGTGTTGTAGCCCTTTTTTCGAATGGAAATAAGGAACTGTCTGAAGATTGCGCGCCATAAGCAAAGCAGTGTTGTGGTGCTTATAATCCACAGGCCCAAAGTTACCCGCGAGAAGTATTCGGTTTGCTTGGTGAAGAATAAAAATAAGAAGAGTGGGAACAGCGTGAGTAGCCAGCTACTTACGGTGTAAAACAACATTTCTTTGAAGGAGCCGTTTCGCCAGGAACGGTACAATACGAAGAGTTCAGCAAAGAAGAGATACGCCATGTTAGAGATAAGACCTAACACAAAGTATCTGACATCGAACTTGCCGATATACGCGAATGCAGAAACAGCTAAACACAGCTGGATAATTAAAATATCAATCAATCGGTATACGAAGGCAAACTGATTAATATTATTGCGAATGAATCCGCCGTTTTCGTTCATTAACTACCATCCCTTGGTAAATTCCAATACTACTTGAATGCGCTAGCTGGCGATTGTAATGGTAATGTCTGTTAGTGACAATTCCGTGAATCACCAAAATGGTGCTTTTGCACCATTGTGTAACTATACCTCAATTATACTCAATGCCAAACGAAAGCGTTGTTTGGCGCTGTTAGTAAGTGATATTAAACGGTTTAGTTACGCTTTTATTTTTTGTTATTCGCTTACTGTGTAGGGCAAGTTATTGTTTTGGAATATTGAGCAAAGGTGGTGCCAAGTTTTATTTGGTGTTTGTTGTTTTGGGTTGTTTTTACATCGTGGCCTTTTTGTTAGGTCCCTGGGCGAGCCCGGAAGGTCCCGGAACGAGTCCGGGATGACAGGTTTGGGGTTGTGATTGGCTTCCGTGGCCTTTTTGTTAGGTCCCGGGGCGAGCCCGGGATGACGGTGTGTGAGTTGTGCTCCTTCTGTACGTCGTCCCGGAATCGCGCAGCGTATATCCGGGATCTTAGAAAACATCCAGCGGGGGTAGTTTTTAGATCACAGCCTTTTTGAAAAGATCCCGGAACGAGTCCGGGATGACGGTTTGGGGAGCGGGATAACATTATTGAGGCCGGGATGACGGTTTGGTGCTAATCCCCTAGCTGATAGTTTTTTTGTCGGAACAAAGTGAGGGCGGCGTTGCAGACTTCGGGGTCGTAGAGCTTGCCAGCGTGTTGTTCTATTTCCTGTAAGGCCTTTTTAATGCCCAGTGCGTGGCGGTACGGGCGGTTTGTGGCCATCGACTCAATTACGTCTGCTACGGTAATGATACGGGCTTCCAGTAAGATTTCATCGCCTTTTAGCCCTCTGGGATACCCGGTGCCGTCCAGGCGTTCGTGGTGCTGATACGCTACTTCGGCTATGGGCCAGGGGAAGGCGATATTTTTTAGTATGTTGTACCCATTACACGCGTGAGATTTGATGATCTCAAACTCTGCGTCGGTGAGCCGGGTTGGTTTGGTTAGGTACTCGGCCGGTATACTGATTTTTCCGATGTCGTGCAGCAACCCGGCAATGCGCAAGCCGTACTGGGTATCCATGTCTAAGCCCATTTCAAGAGCAATGGCCGATGCCAGCTCCCCTACTCTTGATTCGTGCCCCGCTGTGTACGGGTCGCGTAGCTCCACCATATGCGAAATGGCGGTAATGGTACCGAGTATGGTTTTTTCCAGTTTAGTGGAATACTCCTGCACTTGTTCTAACGCCGACTCCTCGGTACTGATATCACGCCAAATCCCCACAAAACAGGTAGCCGATACGCTTTCAACGCGTCGCAGCTCATCATGAAAATACACATAGTGCCCTTTAGCGTGCTTTACCCGGTAATAGTGATCGCCGCCCCCATTGGCCAGTATGGTTTTACTTTCTTCCAACGCTCTGAGGCGGTCGTCCGGATGCACACACTTTTCCCACCAACCGGGTTGTAGTGCTTCTTCTTGGGTATAGCCGAGTAAATCGTACAGGTTGTCGCTAACCCAGAGCGTACGCAGGGTTTTGCCGTCCCAGTTTACTGCGTAAGTCAGCATAGGAATGTGCTGAAAGAACGTAGGGATTTTATTGAGCACTAGCTGTTCAGTGCTGTCGGTTGCCGCACTGGCGACTTGCCTTTCTGCGCTGTTTAAGCGCATCAACAACACGTACAACAGGCCCGACATTAGCGTAACAAACGCCACGCCTTTGCCTGCCGACAACACATAAGAATCGTTAAAATCGCCAATGAACTGTGCAAGCAACCAGTCACTGCCGATTATCCATATCAAACTAGCAAGCAGGTATATTGCAACCAGCTTTTGGTAGCGGCGTTTGTTCATAATGAGTCCGAACCACAAAGAAAAAATTACGATGAACTTGAAAAAGAAAACACTGTTCACCAGTGCCAGGCTCTAGTTAAGCTGGGGCATTCTATGCAAACTTTTTGAGAGATCTACTGTTTAAGACGATTTGCTACGCTAATGCGACGTTTTATTGATTTAGATGAAAGGAAACAACATTCTTCCCGCTGTTTACGCTGGTCAGATTACTTTGCTTGCTCAGATTGAAGCCATTCATCCAGATGTTTGGCGATGTCAGGCAATTGATCGAGCCCGCTTGGGTAAGTTACCCGATAAAAAGGAACTCGTTGTAACAATGCAGCCAGCGCCATAATGCGAGACTGTTCAATGCCTAATCCGCGATAGGCATCACCTAACATACTATTTTGCATGAGTATGATCAGCGCTGCGCTGGGGTTAATTGGGGTAATGGTGAGCGGATTACCTGATTGTGGCTGTTCGTCTACCCGGTTTAGGTAGTACATGGCGTTTACCGGCGTAGCGGTATGAGTATCTTGCGCCGCAAAAGAGATTTCCTGTTTGGCGAAGCGCTCGTGTACCTTCTTTTGCTGTACCGGCTGGGTAGTTAAGTGGTTTTCTAACATCGCTGCGCTGTCGGGCCACAAGCGAACTTTGGGCCAGCTGGGATACACTTCGTATTGTTCGTTAGTGTGGTATAGCGCCGCCATATCGTCAGTTGTTAACGTGTATCCCAGAGTGGTTAGCAGCGTGGTTAACGTAGACTTACCAGTGCGGCTTGGCGCTAAAAACAACTGTGCCTGATTGTTTTTAACCAGGGTATTGGCGTGCAGACACAAGTGGCCTTGCAGCTCTAGAAATAACGATAACCCCAGGGTTTGCAGGTAATGCGCCGGGCCGGTGCCGTTCGCCTTCCAGTCTATGGTTAATTGGTTGCCTTGCAGTTGAAACGTTCCCTGCCCTTCACAGTCTATATGCAGCTGATAGCAGTCATCTTCCCTGTTCAACGTAATATTCGACTCGTAGCGTTCACCCTTGTCGGTTAGCGTCCAGGCTGTTTTGGGGTTGCTCAGTGGCGTAACGGGGTTGAACGACACATCCAACGTAAAAGGCGTGTTTGTATTGTTGGTAGTCTTGTCCAGGGCAAGGGTTACGCCGTGAAGTGGGGTACTACTGAGCGACGCCAGTTCCTGTTGAGTATTCGGTGACATTCCTTAATCCGCTGACTGCTGTACAACTAGTGCTAGGATGCGTGGTTTAAGGGTTTGTGTAAAGTGCCGGATAAAAAAATGCCCCGTAATACGGGGCAAAGTTGAGAACACACACACTTTATTGCACACACTAACCTTGGAAAGGGTTCCGCTTGGTATGGCCGCCCTGTTCGTCAGGAACACTGCCAGAAAAACCTTGCGTTAATTCTTGCAAGCTACCTGCACGCTGAAGTTGGGGTGCGTGGTAGGTTAGCTTGTTGTTTCTGTCGTCTTGCTTGTTCATTCAACACATCCATAAAGTTGATATGTATAGTGTACGTTTTTTGCACTCATGTTGGTTATTAAAGCTCATTATTAGGTATTGGGTTTGATACTTTTTGTGGCGTCCAGCGGGGTTGTTTTGAAATCTTGGCCTTTTTGTTAGTTCCCGGGGCAAGCCCGGGATGACGGATTGGTTGTAATACGCCACCATCCGTCGTCCCGAAATCGCCCCAGCGATATTCGGGATCTTGGAAACATC
>MDTG01198819.1_pt1 | contig 26298 bp, 32 predicted proteins | sample 811421 | NCBI WGS metagenome assembly MDTG01 (sample SAMN05326645, study PRJNA326480) | marine metagenome | isolation source: seawater | place: Pacific Ocean: South East | collected 2011
CGTCTTGAAGGAGTTTTAACTCCTTTTATTTTTTTGTCTTTTGACATATGTCCCCCTGTTATTAATTTAATAATTATTTAAGCATAAACGCTTTGAAGAGTCTTCCAATAAATATTGAAAAAAATATTTTTTATGCAACCTTAAGTAGTAAATAAATGTTCTTTACAGCTAATTTACTTTATTTTGAGAACTGCCCGTTTTAAAAAACTCCTCAAGATTGTCAATAGCTAGATTGGCCATGGCTGTTCTAGTTTCTTTAGTGGCGCTACCAAGATGGGGTAGGATAAATGCACTCTTGTGTTTCAAATAACCAGGATTTAAATTTGGCTCTCCTTGGTAAACGTCTAACCCTACTGCATATACTTTTCTTCTATCAAGAGCATCGATTAAAGCAGTATCGTCAACAATATCTCCTCTTGCAACATTTGTAACCACTGCACCTTTTGGTAAATATTCCAAAGTTTCACTATTAATTAATTTTATAGTTTCTTTAGATGCTGGACAACACACTGACAAAACATCAGATACGGACATTAAGCTTTTAAGTGTTTTGTGATATTCAGCTCCATCTTCTTTATCCGGGCTTAGTTTAGATCTGTTATGATAATGTATGATCATGCCTAATGACTTTGCAATTTTAGCTATTTTCTTTCCAATTCTCCCCATGCCTAAAATTCCTAATCTTGTACCTGTTAATTGTTTACCTATTAAATAGTCAGCAGACCATTTCCAATTAGATGCTCTTGCCCCTTCTATTCCCTCTGAAGCTCTTCTACAGGCTCCTAGAATTAATAAAATACCAATCTCAGCAGTAGCATCGGTTAAAACCTCAGGGGTATTTGTTACAGCTATATCTTTTTGTTTTGCCGCCTCAATATCTATATTTCCAAATCCAACTGCAAAGTTTGAAAGAATTTTCACACTTTTAGGTAATTTATCTATTGTTTCTTTATCTAATTTATCTGTTAAGGCAGATAAAATACCGTCACAATCTTTACTAAGTTCAATTAGTTTTTTCTGAGAATAAAGTTCATCATTAGAGTTTAAGTTTACGTCATAAAGACTTTTCAATCTATCCTCGTTGGATTTTAATAATTTTCTTGTAACTAAAATTTTTTTCATAAATTATAAGTTTCTTAACTTGTAAGGTTTTGGCCCTCCCGTAAACCAATCTATCACTTCAACAGTATGAACTATTGGAATGTTTGTACCACTTGTAATTTGAGTAATGCAACCAATATTTCCGGTTGAAACAAAATCTGGAGTAATTTTTCTAATATTATCAATTTTATTTTTCAATAATGTTTTCGCCATTTTTTGCTGCAAAATATTATAGGTTCCAGCTGAACCACAGCATAAGTGTCCTTCAGGAATATCTAAGACTTGGTTGCCAGTTTTTTTAAGTAATTCTTTTGGTTGATCGTGAACTTTTTGACCGTGTTGCATTGAACACGCTGAATGATAAGCAATTTTATAATTAAGATCTTTTTTGCTTTTAATCTTTAACACTAAATTTTCATCCAAGTATTCTGTTATATCTTTAGTAAGATCTGAGATTTTTTTAGCCTTCTTTTTAAATTTTTTATCATTTCTAAATATAAAACCATAATCTTTTAAAGTTGTTCCACATCCTGAGGTGTTGCTTATTATTGCATCAAGACCATTATTCAAATATTCATCATGCCAAATTTCAATATTTTTAATAAAGGATGAATGTGCTAAATCTTTCTTTCCTAAATGATGATTTAAAGATCCGCAACAATCCACTTTTGGCATAACCACAACTTCTATATCGTGTCTATTTAGTACTCTTATAGTTGACTCATTTATTTCTGGTGAAATAACTCTTTGCACACAACCAGTTAATAAAGCAACCCTAGCAACTGTTTTTTTTCCTTCGGATGGATAAATTTTTTTAACTTTCATTTTTTTAGAAGGGATTTTATTCGGCATTAAAATTAATGAATTTCTAATAAATCTAGGCATCAAAAAACTAAAAGGTTTTATAAATTTTGTTAAAATTGCTAAAAAAAAGAATATTTTTGGATTGGGTAAGGTATAAGAAAGAATATTTCTGAAAAATCTATCTAACAAAGGTCTTTTATAAGTTTCCTCAATGTGATTTCTTCCATGATCAATTAAATGCATGTAATTGACTCCAGATGGGCAGGTAGTCATACATGAGTAACAAGACAAACAACTATCGATATGTTGTACAATTTTTTTATTAGCTGGTTTATTGTTTTCTAACATTTCTTTTATCAAATAGATTCTACCTCTTGGACCCTCTAACTCATTTCCATTTACGTTAAAAGTTGGGCAAGTAGCATTGCACATTCCACAATGAACACATTTTCTAAGAATTCCTTCACTTGATTTGTTTTCTTTATTTTGAAGTTGATTGTCTGTAAATGAAGTCTGCATTATATTCCTGAGTACATCTTACCTGGGTTAAATATTCTTTTTGGATCAAAACTCTTTTTTATTTTTTCGGAAATTTTATATTTTATCGGGTCGATAGTAAAAACATCGACACTTGCTTTTAAATCTTCCTCGATTTTTAAAATCGTAAAGTAGCCAGAGGCATTGCTTATAATTTCTTTAATTTCTTTTATCATTTTAATATTTATTTTATCCAATTGTAGCCAAATTAAACTTCCACCCCAATCTAAAAAGTAATTTATTTCATATTTTTTTAATTTTTGAATTACATTAAATGTCTCGCTAGCAGGAACTATAACTCTCAACAAATTACCTGTTAATTGCGAAAAAACCTCGAGTTGCCTTGTCTTATCCCAAAAAATTGTTGATTGCTTCTGCTCAAGAATAGAAAATTCATTTTTTAAAACTCCTAATTCTTTGCACAATCTATCTAATCTTACTTCAACTGAATTTAACGGACCCTCAATCCTAATACCAATTAATGCACCCTCTTGCGTTAAATCATTGAAAATAAAATTTTTCCTAAAAACCTCTGGATAGAAAACTCCACCTGATGGATCGGCTGAGGATGATAAGGCTAAACTTAAATAGTCTAGTGCTTTTTTTAAATGAGGATTGTTTACTATTAAAGTTTTGCTAGTCTCAGGCTTGGGTAAAACTTTTATTGATAACTCAGTTAGAACAGCCAAAGTTCCGAAGGAACCAGATACTAATTTAGATAAATCGTAGCCAGTCACGTTTTTAACAACTGTACCGCCAGATTTAATTGTTTCGCCCTTACCATTTACTCCTTGAAAACCTAGAACGTGATCTCTTGCACTCCCAACTTTAAATCTTCTTGGACCTGAAAAATTACATGCAACTACCCCTCCAATTGAACCTTCATTGCTATTTCCTGAAAAAATTTGTCCAAAGTCATTAGGTTCAAATGCCAGTTGTTGGTTATTTTTATCCAACTCATAAATAATTTCTTTAATAGGTGTGCCTGCTTTTACTTTTATGTATAGCTCCTCAGGTTTATATTCTATTATGCCTGCATACCCCGATAGATCTAAGGTTTTTTCTGATTGAAAATTTCTACCGATTTTATTTTTTGATTTTAGACCTACAATTTCTATAGGAATGTTTTTTTTATAACATTCCTTTACAATACTAATAATATCTTCTCTTGAAGTGGGTCTTAATAAAGGTTGATTAAAATCTTGGAATGTCTGGAAATTTTGTTTTTCCTCCATGGACATGAACCCTTCCTTCCTCAGCGCATTTTCTTAATATTGGATAAACTTTTCCAGGGTTTAATAATGAATTCGGGTCTAACGCCGATTTAATTGTCAATTGTTGTTGAATATCGATATTATTAAAAGCATCACACATTAGTTCTCTTTTTTCTATTCCAACTCCATGCTCTCCAGTTAAAGCTCCACCTACCTTCACACAATATTTAAGAATTTCTGCACCAAATTCTTCACACTTTCTTAAAGACTCTTTGTTATTAGCATCAAACATAATCAAAGGATGTAAATTCCCATCTCCTGCATGAAAAGCATTAGCAACTGGTAAATTATATTTTTTTGATAGGCGAGTTATTTCATTTAAAACCTCAGCAAGTTTTCCTCTTGGTATAGATCCATCCATACACATATAGTCAGGTGCTAAAACACCACAAGCTGGAAAGGCTGCTTTTCTACCAGCCCAAAATTTAAGCCTTTCATCGTTTGTTTTGCTTATTTTGAGACTTGTTGAATTATTTTTTTCCGCAATTTCTTTTACTTTATTTATATATGACTCTACTTCATGTTCTGTTCCATCAAACTCTACTATCATCATTGCAGCAGCATCGGTTGGATATCCTGCTTTAGAATAATCGTTAGTCGCTTTCGTTAACGCCTTATCCATTATTTCCATACCCGCAGGTATACATCCTTGAGCAATTATTTCTGCTACACAATTTCCAGCATCTTCAATAGTTGGAAATCCTATTAGACTTGCTTTAACAATCTCTGGGGATTTTAAAATTTTTACGGTTACTTCTGTTATCACACCCAGCAAACCTTCAGATCCAGTCATTAATCCTAAAAAATCGTAACCTTCGGAGTCCATCACTTTGCCGCCGAAAGTTGTTATTGTCCCGTCCATCAAAACAACCTGGATGCCTAAAATATTATTTGTTGTAGCTCCATATTTTAAGGAATGAACCCCTCCTGAATTTTCTGCCACGTTTCCACCAATGGAGCATGCAATCTGACTAGAGGGATCTGGTGCATAATAAAATCCTTTATCTTGAACTGCATTAGTTATTGCTAAATTGGTTACACAAGGTTGCGTTACTACACATCTATTTTTGAAATCAATTTCTAAAATCTTATTAAACTTTCCCATTGCAAGAAGAACACAGTCAGCAAGAGGTAGAGCACCACCTGACAATCCGGTTCCTGCTCCTCTTGGAACAACTTTTATTTTGTTATCGTTACAGTATTTTAATATTTTACTTACTTCTTCAACTGTTTCAGGAAGAGCTACCAGCAAAGGCATTTGTTTGTAAGCAGACAAAGCATCAGTCTCATAAGGTTTTATTTCATCTTCGTGGGAAAGAACATTTTCAGGATCTATAATTTTTGATATATCTGAAACAATCTTATCTTTTTTTAAGAGAAGACTATTTTCAACTTTTGGCATTTGTAAACTACTCATAACTTTTACCTTACAATTTTATATGATTTGGGTCAAAATACTTAAATGACCTATCCAAGCATTTTTTTTATTTTTTCAAGGGCTTTTTGAATATTTTCTGATGATGCGGCAAAGCTAAATCGCACATAATCTCTTGAAGTTTTACCAAAAGCAGTTCCTGGTACAATTGCTACTCCCGCTTCGTGCATACACTTTTTAGAAAATTCTGACCCATTCATTCCTGTTCCAATGACTTTAGGAAAAGCATAAAATGCACCGCCTGGCATACTGCATTCGACACCAGGCAAATCATTTAAAAGTTTATGTATCAATTTTCTTCTTTCATCAAATTTTTTCATCATTTCATGTATAGGATCATCAGATCCATCAAGCGCAGCGATCCCTCCAAACTGTGATGGCACATTTACACACGAAAAGCTATTAATTGCCAATTTTGTAATATGAGGAACTAATTTTTCTGGCCATACACTCCAACCCATCCTCCAACCAGTCATTGCATATGCCTTGCTCCATCCATCTAAAACTATGAGTCTATCTTGTAGATCTGGATAGTTAAAGAATGTAGGCATTTCTTTTCCATCGTAAATTTGTCTGCTATAAATTTCATCGCTTAAAATTGATACATGCGGATATTTCTTTAGACCTTCGGCTAAAAAATCGATTGCCGGCTTATCAACAAAACTTCCTGTAGGATTATTCGGATTTATTAAAACCAATAGCCTGGTTTTGTCATTAATAAGTGAGAGAATTTTTTCTGGATTAAATTTTAAATCTTTATCTTCAGTTAAATCATAAGGGACTGCTTTTGCACCAGAATAATTTATCATTGACTCATAAATTGGAAAACCAGGAGTTGGATGTATAATTTCTGCACCAGCCTCACCTATCATTGAAATAGCAAAAAACATTGTCGGTTTTCCGCCTGGCATAATCATTACTCTTTCTGGACTCACTTCTTTATTATAGAGTTTTTTAATTTTCCTTGTTACTGCTTGCCTACATTCTAGTGTACCGTTAGCCAACACGTAACCATGATGACCATCGTCTAAGGCTTTCTTTGCAGCCTCAACAACATGTTTGGGAGTTTTAAAATCCGGCTGACCTAAACCTAAATGGATCATTTCTTTGCCTTGTGCCTCAAGCTTTTTTGCTTCAGCTAATATCGCAAAGGCTGACTCTGTGCCAAGTCTCTCTAAATTTTTTGCTAATTTCATAACTAAATATTATATAAAAAAATTATTTTGTAAACATAACTTTTTTGCATTACCGGTATGCTATTTTCGTTTTGTTTAGTTCTTTTACGTTTTTACATCCCAGCAAAATCATATCTCTTGTGATTTCATCTTTCATTCTTTTAAGCAACATTTCAACACCAGCTTGTCCGCCTGCACTAAGAGCATATAAAAAAGCTTTGCCAAAACTGCAGGCTGTTGCTCCCAAAGAAAGAGCTTTTAAAACGTGAGTCCCTCTTCTTATGCCGCCATCTACTATAATCTCAATCTTTCCACCTACCGCATCTGCAATAGCTGGTAATTGGTCAAAAGGTGATCTTGAACCATCTAACTGCCTGCCACCATGATTTGATAACATTATTGCTGATGCTCCGATATCCACGGCTCTTTTTGCATCTTCAACTGACATAACGCCTTTAAGTGCAAATGGGCCTCCCCATTTTTTAACAACATACTCTGCATCTTTCCAACTCATAGCGGGATCATATTGTTCATTAATATATTCCATAACTCCCTTAGCTATGCTTGAACCTTTTTTTGTGAAATGACTAACGTTAGCTAATTGAAATTTTTCATGTGTAAGATAATTTAACGACCATTTAGGATGGGTCATAAAACTTAAAATACTTTTTAATGTCAGTTTTGGTGGCGTGGTAAAACCTGTTCTGTGATCTTTCTCTCTATTACCTGCAACAACTGTATCAACAGTCAGGCACATAGCGTTGAAACCTGAAGCTTTACATCTATCTATTAAATTATCAGTTAAAGATTGATCTTTATGAATATATAATTGAAATAATTTTGGTCCACCTGAAACATTTGAGATTTCTTCTATAGAAGATGTTGCCATAGTAGACATGCTGTAAAATGTTCCATACTTTTCAGCAGCTCTTGCTGATGCTTTGTCACCATCGTGATGATATAATCTTTGCATAGCAGTTGGTGATAAAAACAGAGGCATATCGATTTTTTGACCTAAAACGTTCGTCGATAAATCTGGCTGTCCAACACTAGCCAAGATATTAGGAACGAGATCGCATTTAGAAAATGACTCGGTATTTCTCCTTAAAGTTAGTTCGTCGTCTGAACCACCATCTATGTAATGAAAAATTGGTGAGGGAAGATTTTTTTTAGCTAACTTTCTAAAGTCCCCAACATTATAGCAATCTTTTAAGGACATGAATTAAAATCTTTTAGAAAATGTGATGGATTGATTGTCTGTACCTGGATTAGTCTCACCAAAATCATTATTTGAAATGTGACTATAACTATAACCTAATTTTGAATTTTCGGACATATTGAATCCGAATTTTATTTCGCTTTTAAACTCTAGAACGTCTCCTAGATCTTTTCCACTTCCTTTTTCGTAATAACCTGGCGCGAAGCTTGGTAAAATTTTTAGTGGCCCTAATTCATATTCAGCTTCTATTCCAGTATATAAATAGACTGAGTCTTTTCCCGTGATAAACCCTCCAGTAATTGGGGAAAACTTTCCGAGTATTGTGTCTCTAAATAAATTAGAATTTTTATGCTCAATTCCTAATAAGGTTGTCTTATCATCACCCTCTTTATCTATAACATCAAATTGACCTGTATAAATAGATATATCATTTTTAGAGTCTGCGTGAGCCTCCCAACTTAAAAAAGTCGATAAAAAAAGTATGGTTAAAACTTTTAATTTCATTATTTAAAATTACTATCTTAATTGATGAATGTATACATTCAATTAGCCTTCGTATTTTCTCTCTTTTTTATTAAAACAAATAAAACAATACCACCCAAAATCAAAAAAATATAGGGTAGTAACCATAATATGAAATTTTTATCAAAAGTGGGCTTGTAAACAATCCATTCTCCATATTTTTCAATTAAAAAATTATAAATTTCATCCTTAGACTTTCCGTCATTAATTTGATCTTTGATGACAAGTTTTAAAGTTTGCGCAAACTCAGAGTTTGAGTCTGCAATGGATTGCCCCTGACAAACAAGGCAGCGAATGTTTTTAAATATTTCTGTTTCTATATTTTTAGTGTCATCTGCAGAAAGATTAGAGGATAAAAAGAATAATGTAGCTGTTAAAATGTAAATTATTTTCATGATTTTTTTAAAATTTTTGATATAGTTTTATAGTCTTCTCCATTTATAGGGCCAATAAACTTTTTTATAACTTTTAAATCTTTATCTATTAAAATACTTTCTGGAATACCGTAAACCCCAAATTTAATTGATTGCTTTCCAGAAATATCTTTTGCTGTATAGCTATATGGGTTGCCTAATTCACTTAAAAAGTTATTTGCATTCTTTTTTTTGTCCTTAAAATTTATTCCCAAAATCTTTAACCCCAAATTTTTTTTTAATGCTAATAAATATTCATGCTCTAAACGACAAGGACTGCACCATGAAGCCCAAAAATTAATTAATGTATATTCATTATTTATTAGATCAATTTCGGTTATGTTTTTTTTTTCATCAAGCAACATTAAATTAAAACTATCAATTTTTTTACCAATTAAATCACTAGTATCATATTGGCTTTTCTGTCCTAAGCTCAAAAAGAAAACAAATAAAGTAAAAGAAATTATTATTACTGTTAAAGAAATTTTAATATTCATTTTCATCTTTTAAAGATTCTTAAAAATCCTCCAACTGAGATTAAAATCGCTGAAAGCCAAATCATTAACATGAAAGGTTTCTTCTGAAATTTTATGTTGTAAAACTCTGACCTATTAATATTGCTCATTGTTAAATATAGATCATGACTTAACCTAGAGCGTATCGATGCCTCGTAAGTAAGAGTTTCAGGCTGTTTATAAATTCTTATTTCTGGATTTAAAACTTTGCTTCCTGGACTTTTTTTATCTTGAATAATAAAAGTTCCAATTATTGCCTTATAATTTTCTCGATCTTTTAGATTAAGTGACTGAAAATTGATAACGAAATTTTCTATATTCTTTTTTTCTCCAACTTTAATATTAAAATCTTTTTCAATAGAAAAATTGTAATTCAATCCAATGAAAAAAACCATTAGTCCAAAACCTAAGTGGGAAACAATTCTAGAAAAATCAAATTTAATTTTTTTTTGAAAAAAGTTTAAAAAATCTAATAACGAATGAATTATTAGAAATAAAGATGAAATTATAATTAAATTTGATAACAAGCTCATACTTTTAAAAAAATAAAAAATTAAAACATTTATTAAAATTGATAAAATTATTATTAAAATAATCTTTTGAAAATTTTTCGAATTTTCTTTTATCCAGCTAATATTTGGAGCTAAAGCCATTAAAAATAAAAAAGGGATAACTATTGGAATAATAGTAATATTATAAAATGGTGGCCCAACTGAAACTTTATTTTCCGTTAAAACTTCTGTAAAAATTGGATAAATTGTTCCTACTAAAATAGTAAATAAATAGAAAGCCATAAACCAATTATTCGCCAAAATGAAAGTTTCTTTGCTATAAGGATTTAAATTATAATGATCTTTTTTATTTTTTTTTAAAAAAATAAAAATTGATGAAAATATCATTGTTGATAAAAAAATTAGTATATAAAGTCCCCTTGAAGGGTCATTAGCGAATGTGTGTACAGAGTTTAGTATCCCTGATCTAACTAAAAAAGTTCCTGTTACACTGAGTGTGAATGCCATTAAACAAAGCACAATCACCCACGAATATAGCATATTCCTTTTTTCTAATACCATTACAGAATGTAATAACGCTGTCATCACAAACCATGGCATTAAAGAAGAATTTTCTACTGGATCCCAAAACCAAAATCCCCCCCAGCCTAATTCGTAATATGCCCAAATAGATCCAAGTATAATTCCGAGAGTTTGAAAGCTCCAGGAAATTAAAACCCAAATTTTTATAATACTCGCAAATTCACTACCTCTTAATCCAGAAACTAATGATGCAACTGCAGCTGAAAAGTAGATAGATGAGCCTACAAAACCTATATAAAGAAGAGGTGGATGAATAGCTAAAGCAGGATCCTGCAAAATTGGATTAAGACCAAGTCCTTGGGGAGGCTTTGGCACTACTAAACTAAAAGGGTTTGAATTTATTAATAGAAATAATAAAAATCCGAGAATTAAAAAATTTTGAATTAAAAGAGTATTAATTAAAAAAATTTTATTTGATTTTCTATTTAAAAGTAAAAAAAAATAAGAAAAAATTACTAAAACATTTATCCATAATAATAAACTTCCTTCATGATTTCCCCATGAGGCAGTTATCTTGTAAAATAATGGCTTTAATGTATGTGAATTTTTATAAACATTTACAATTGAAAAATCGGAAAAAACAAATCCAAGAATAAGAGTTATAAAAATAACTATAGTCAAAGTTGTTTGATATAAACTGAATTCAACAAATCTTTTAATTGATATTAGATTTTGCTCCCTATTTAAAAATTGTAAAGAAAAATAAATTATTGACAAAGTCAAAAGTACATTTAAAATTACAAGACTATTTCCAATATTACTTAGCATTTTGAATAACTTCCTTAAGTTCAGGTGGCATGTAATTTTCGTCATGTTTTGCTAAAACTCGATTAGCAATAAAATATTTTTTATCTTGCAAAAAACCTTCAGCTATTACACCTTTTTCCTCTAAAAATAAGTTTGGAACCGCACCTTTATAACTAACGAAAATTTCATTTTTAAAATCAGTGATGATAAATTTTATCTCATCGCTTGAAGCAATAATTGAGTCTTTTTTAACCATGCCTCCTAATCTAATATTCTTACCGATTTTTGTGTTTTGACTTTCGATTAAATCTGAAGGTGTTTTAAAAAAAAGAAGGTTATTATTTAAAGTTTTAGCTAAGTAAAAAATAATTATTGCAAGCGAAGAAATGAATAAAATTAGATAAAAAATTCTATTTTTAACTTTTTTTGTAAGCATTGAAAAATGCTTTATGCTGATTTACTTTGCGAGGTTAAAACTTGAGCTGCTATTTTAGACTTTTTAAGAACTCTTTCTCTTTCAACTACTGAGAGTTTTTTGATTTCATTTGCAAACTCTTTTTCGTATTTACGTAGAGTTTTTCTTGTCTTTAAGTAAACAACCAAACAAGCAAAAACAGTGATGCTAAACGATAACCATACAAATAGTCCATCACCATTCATTGTAATAAAATTTGTCATCATAATCTTTTAATGTTTTTTTTCTTCATTCTAATGATTTCTGTTTTATATTTCATTAAAAAAATTAACGCACTATATAGTAATAATACCAACAACATCAATAATAATGGCATTAGCATCGAAGAATGGATCGAGCTGGATCCACTTAACTTTATGCTTGCCGGTTGATGTAAAGTGTTCCACCAATCGACGGAGTATTTGATTATTGGTATGTTGATTACTCCAACTAAAGCTATAATTGATGAAATCTTAATTGCAATAGACTCATTTTTAATGACTTTAAGAGTAAAAATATAAGATACATAAAAAAACATTAAAACAAGCATTGATGTAAGGCGAGCGTCCCACTCCCACCAAGTTCCCCAAGTTGGTTGACCCCAGATAGAGCCTGTTACAACTGCAAGACAAGTAAATAATAATCCTATTGGAGCTATACTTTTATTTATTAAAAATAAGTTTTTTATTTTAAAAATAAAATGTAAGGCCGACAACAAAGCTATTGAAGAATAGCAAGCTAAAGCAATCCATGCAGAAGGAACATGCACGTACATAATTCTTACTGAGTCCCCTTGAAGATAATCGGGTGGTGATAAAATTAAAGCAAAAGTTAATGATATTGTAAGAATTAGAAAAAAAATAGAATTAATAAATTTAATTATTTTTTCTAGTAAAAAAAATATATTGCTTGGCGAAACAAAATTTAACATATGTCAAATTTACATTAATAGTGTTTTCAAGTGAAGGTGATATTTAAGCCTAATTGAGAATCGAGAGGGAGTTAAAGAAGTATGAGTGATCCCCAATTAGGTATAATTAGATATAGCCCTAATTTTTGTCATAGATTTGAACTAAAATTGTTGACTTTGTGGCAGATTAGATTTCTTTAATTCGACGGCTTAAAATAAGTTGTTCCTTTTTTGCCAGAGAAGATTTCATCAATTAGAGGATGCTTGACGGGTTCCCTTGAATTATCAATTAATAAATTTTGTTCTGAAACGTAAGCTTCGTAGGTTACATCATTACTTTCAGCTAACAGATGATAGAAAGGCTGATCCTTTCTAGGTCTTACATCTTTAGGAATAGATTGATACCATTCTTCTGAATTATTAAACTCAAAGTCGACATCGTAAATTACACCTCTAAAATCAAAATGCCTATGTTTAACAATTGATCCTATAGAAAATTTTGCGTTATTAACTGACATTAATTATTTAAAGATAAGAATTTTTACTCAAAAATCAATATATAAATTTAACAAAAATGATATTTGTGATAATATTTATGTGTGAATAAGTCGCTCCTGAAATTTTTTACAGATTTTGGCCCTTTATTAATTTTCTTCATTATTTATTACAAAAGTGGAAAAAGTTTAAGTGCTGCTATACCACCTTTAATGGTAGCAACGATAATTTCAGTTGCACTGATTTATTATATGGAAAAAAAAATCCCCTATGTACCCTTAATTGGAGGCTCTCTGGTTTCTATTTTTGGCGGACTAAGTTTATATTTTAATAATCCTGTATTTTTATATGTGAAACCAACAATAGTGAATTTGATATTTGCTTCCATATTATTTGTTTCTAATAATTTTCTTAATAAGAATTTACTTAAGACATTATTTAAAACTGCTTTTCAAATGAATGAAATTGGTTGGTCAAAATTAAATAACAGATGGATTTATTTTTTTATTTTTCTAGCAATAATAAATGAACTAGTCTGGCGAACTCAAAGTGAGTCTTTATGGGTAAATTTTAAGGTTTGGGGAATTTTACCTTTAACTTTTATATTTACTGCTTTACAATTACCAATGATAAACAAACACAAAGTATGAAAAAATTAAAACTTATAGTAAATAATAATATTAAGAATAAGCGGAAAACAATTTTTTTTGTAAAAACAGAACTTCAATCTATTTTAAATCTTTACTCTCGCATGGTTTCTAATGGAAGTTGGAAAGATTATAGTTTGTCCTCAGGATCAAAAGAAATTTCCTTTGATGTTTATCATAGAGCTTCTGAAAAACCAGTTATTAGAATACTTAAAAATCTTAAGCCAAGTCAATTCAATGAAAGATATTTAATTAAAGATAAAAATGGAAAAGTTATAGACAAATCTGAGAGTTTAAATAGACTTATAAGTAATACAAGTTGGACAAATTTAAAGATTGTTAAATAGTTGGTTATCTTCTTTGACCAAATAGTCTAAGCAACATTATAAAAAGGTTTATGAAATCTAGGTAAAGTGTTAAAGCACCCATTACAGCTTTTTTACCAGCTAACTCACCGCTATCACTGGCAAGATACATATTTTTAATTTTCTGAGTATCGTAAGCAGTTAAGCCAACAAAAACTAATACTCCAATTATTGAAATAACGAAGTACATCATTGTTGATTTCATAAAAATATTTACTATTGAAGCTATTATAATTCCAAAAAGACCCATCATTAAAAAAGAACCAAATTTTGTTAGATCTTTTTTTGTAGTATATCCATAAATACTCATAGCTCCGAACGTACCAGCTGTTATGAAAAATACTCTGGTAATACTTGCGCCTGTATAGATTAAAAATATTGAAGAAAGTGAAGCCCCCATCAGAGCTGCAAATATCCAAAAAACGGTTTGTGCTTTTGATGCACTCATTTTTGCAATCCCAAAGCTCATATAAAAAACAACGGCAAGCGGGGCAAGCATTATCACCCATTTTAAACCTGATGCGTAAATTGTGTTTCCAAAATTTGTTAGACCGATGATCTGACCGGTCTCGTTTGAAACTACAGCCATGTTAAAAAATAAAAGTGCTATTACACCAGTCAATAAAACTCCGGAAGCCATGTAATTGTACACTTTCAACATGTAGGCTCTAAGGCCCTGATCAATTATAGCTTCAGATACTGAAGATTTTACAGTTGTGCTTTGTTTGTTAAATTCCATTACTACAATATATGCACTTTTTAAATCTTTTCAATAGAGAAGAATTCGTCTAAACCTCATAAAAATGTCACACTTTTTATGAAATTTAGAAAACTTGGAAACACTAATTTAGATGTAAGTCTCATTTGCCTTGGAACTATGACTTGGGGCACCCAAAATAATCAAAATGAAGCTTTTGAACAAATGGATTATTCCGTTGCCAAAGGTATAAATTTTTTTGACACGGCAGAATTATATTCGGTACCACCAACTTCGGAGTCTTACGGTAAAACCGAGGAAATGATTGGTAATTGGTTTGAAAAAAGAAAAAATAGGAAAAAAGTAATTTTGGCATCTAAAATTGCTGGACCACGTTGTGAATGGATTAGAGGTGGTGGAAACAATTATACTGAAAAAAAAATTGGTGAGGCTATCGACGGAAGTTTAAAAAGATTAAAAACAGATTACATAGATTTATATCAATTGCACTGGCCTGAGAGAAATACTAATTGTTTCGGAACGAGAGAATTTAAATTTAACGACAAGGAAGGAAAATGGAATGATTTTGAGTCCATATTACTTGCATTAGAAAAATATATTAAAAAAGGAAAAATAAGGTACATTGGAATGTCCAACGAAACTCCTTACGGCTTGTCAAAATATCTAGAAATCTCAAAAAATAAAAATCTTCCAAGAATGATGTCGGTTCAAAACCCCTATAGTTTGGTAAATAGGACTTACGAAATTGGCATGTCTGAAATTTCCATAAGAGAGAAATGTGGTTTACTTGTCTACTACCCTTTAGCCGCCGGAGCTTTATCGGGCAAATATAGGAACGGTAAAATGCCCAAAAAATCAAGAATGTCCTTATTTAAAGGTTGGGAGAGAATGCTTAATCCTTTAGCAATGAAGGCGTATGATGAGTATTTTAAACTAGCCAAAGAGAATAATATGACAATGGTTCAATTAGCCCAAGCATTTGTTAATTCTAGACCTTTCGTAACGAGCAATATTATTGGAGCAACCACTATGGATCAATTAAAAGAAAACATAGGAAGTATAAATATTGAGCTTAATCAAGAAATATTGGACAAGATAAACTTAATTCATAACGATAATCCCAATCCTTCACCTTAATTCAAACCATTGAAATAGTCTGGTTTTAGTATAAAAACGAAATATGTTTAAAAAGATTTTTTTTGTCATTTTTTTAATACTGTTTGCTTTTCAAGCAAGTGCTAATGCGCCTAGATCAACTGGTAAATATAAGAACTGGGAGAGCTTTAGTATGGAAACTGACAAGGGTAAAGTTTGTTTTGCCCAATCTATTCCTCAAAAAAGAGCTCCCTCGTCTATTACTAGAGAGCAATCAAGATTATTTGTATCATTTAGACCTGGTGAAAATATTAAAGACGAGATAAGCCTTACAAGCGGACATAATTATAAATCATCTAGTGTGACTGCTTCTTCTGGAAAAAATAGGTTTAGTTTTTTTTCACAAAACAATTTTGCGTGGTTATTAGATGAAAAAGAAGAAAAAAGTTTCATAAAAGTTATGAAAAGAGCAACAAACTTAATTGTTAAAGCTAGAACTGTTAAGGGTGCAGAAACAACTGATCATTATTCAATGATGGGTTTTACAAAAGCATATAACACGGCAAAAAAAACTTGCGGCTAAATGAAAAAGATTGTTTTAGCTTACTCAGGTGGTCTTGACACTTCAATAATTTTAAGATGGCTACAAGAAAATTATAAAGCTGAAGTAATTGCTTACACTTCTGACATTGGTCAGAAAATGGATAAAAAAAAGATTATACGAAATGCAAAAAAACTTGGTGTAAAAAAAATAATAATAGAGGACTTAAAGAATATTTTTGTTAAAGATTACGTTTTCCCAATGATAAGAGCTCACGCAACTTACGAAGGTATGTATCTGTTGGGTACTTCTATAGCTAGACCTTTAATTGCTAAAAGACAAATAGCAATTGCAAAAAAATTTAAAGCATTTGCGGTATCTCATGGCTCAACTGGTAAAGGAAACGATCAGGTGAGATTTGAATTAGGCTATGCCTTTTTTGGAAAGAAAATAAAAGTTATAGCTCCTTGGAGAGAGTGGAAATTACAATCCAGAACAGACTTAATAAAATATGCTAAAATAAACAGGATACCAATTCCCAAAGATAAAAAGGGTGCACCGCCATTCTCGGTGGATGATAATATTTTTCACACATCTACGGAAGGGAAAATTTTAGAAAATCCAAAAAATGCCGCGCCAGAATTTATTTTTCAAAGAACCATTTCTCCAGAGAGATCGCCTAATAAAAAAACAAAAATAAAAATTACTTTCAAAAATGGAGATCCAATTGCAATAAACGGAAGAAAACTTAGACCGGAAAAACTTCTTGAAAAATTAAATTTATTAGCCGGAAAGAATGGAATAGGAAGAGTAGATTTAGTTGAAAATAGATTTATTGGAATTAAGTCTAGAGGTGTTTACGAAACACCTGGTGGAACTGTTTTGTATGTAGCGCATAGAGCTATAGAGTCCGTCACTTTAGACAAAGAAACAGTTCATGCTAAAGAAAGGGTGATGCCTAAATATGCAGAATTAGTTTACAACGGTTATTGGTTCTCAAAAAAAAGAATAAAACTTCAAAAAATAATTGATAAAAAAAGAAATAAAGTTTCTGGAGATGTAGATTTAAGCCTCTATAAGGGAAATATTACAATTATCTCAAGAAGAACAAGTAATAAAGCCTATTCAATGAAAAAAGTTTCTTTTGAAGAAAATAAAACTTTCAATAGGTCAAAAGTGGAAAAATTTATAAAATTTCACTCTAAACAGTTAAATAAACCCTAAAATTCTGGTAATAATTTAACGTATGGAAAATACGATTCGAAATATTCAACTTACAGCGGTTTTATTTGTTTTGGTTTCAACAATAGTAGCTTTCTTTTTAGAAGTAAAAGAAATGGCAGATAATAGAAATATTGAGTTAGCAGATCTGCTACTTATGTTTATTTATATTGAAGTTATTGGTCTAGTGAAATCTTATTGGGAAACAAGAGCAGTTAGAATTGCATATCCACTAGTAATTGCTATTACTGCACTTGCTAGATTTATAATTCTTCAAGACAAAGAAAGTGATCCATCGAATCTAATTTATATTTCAACAGCGATATTAATTGTTGCACTCGCTACAGTGGTGATAAGACTGCGAAATAGTAAATATTTGAATTTAGATAAATCTAAATCAAACGAGCTTTAAAACACTCTAAAGTATTTTTTAGAAGACATGCGATTGTCATAGGTCCAACTCCCCCAGGAACTGGCGTGATAGCTTTCACTTTATCCTTAATATCATGAAAATTTACATCACCAACAATCTTTTGTCCTTCCTTATTAATTCCAACATCTATAACGATTGAGCCATTCTTTACCCAATCCTTTTGAACTAAATTTGCTACACCAACCGCAGCTATTAAAATATCTGCTTTTAAACATTCTTCTTTTAAATTTTTAGTTTTTGAATGGACTATTGTAACAGTACAATTTTCTTTTAATAAAAGTTGTGCCATGGGTTTTCCATTTAAGTTTGATCTACCAATCACAACTGCGTGCTTACCTGTTAAATTTTTTTCTATTTTCTTTATCAACAACAAACATCCCATCGGCGTGCATGGAACTATTGATTTATATCCAGATGCTAAATTTCCAACATTTATCGGATTGAATCCATCAACATCTTTTGCTGGATCTATTGCATTAATAATTTTTTTTTTACTAATCTGGTCGGGAAGAGGAAGTTGTACTAAAATGCCTGAAACATTATCATCTTCATTTAATTCTTTAATTTTATTCAAAATTTCTCTCTCTTTTACCTCTTTTGAATATTTTAATACTTTTGATTTAATGCCAACTTCTTCTGAGTTTTTTTCTTTATTCTTTACGTAAATTTTACTTGGGGCAAAATCTCCAATTAAAATTACTGTCAATTCAGGAACTTTATTAGTTTTAGCTTTAATTGCAGAAATTTCCTCTTTTATTTCCTGTCTTAATAAAGCTGACTCTTTTTTTCCATCTATTATCATATTTAAAACATTGTTGGTGCAAAAATTTCGAACACTAAATTTCTTAAAAACATTAGGCCTAGAATTAAAATAATTGGTGAAATATCTATAGATCCTAAATTTGGTAGATATCTTCTAATAAAATTTAAGGGTGGTGCTGTCAGTTTATAAGACACGTCCATCAAAGAATAAACAAAACGATTGCTTGTGTTTAATATGTTAAATGCAACCAGCCAGCTTATTATTACATTAATAATTAACACCCAAATATAAATACTTATAATATTATCAATTAAAATTAGAACGGATTTCATTACTTTTTCTCCACATAAATTGATGTACTTGGAAAAGCAAATGAAGCTCCATTTTTCTCTACTATTTCTTTTATCTTTACTGCCAATCGTTCTTTTACTTTAAGCCATTCTCCCCATTCATCTGTAACTGTAAAACATCTTACATATAAATCGATTGAGCTATCAGAGAACTTATCTATTCTTACCGCATGTTCGGTATCTTCTCCAATTTTAAAGTCTTTACTTGTTGTAATAAATTTTTCGATCTCCTCTCTTACATTTTTCAATTGCTCTACAGTAGAGTCATATTGTAAATTTATTATCCAACTTATCCGCCAGTTAGTTGTTTCGCTGATATTGACTACCGCATTCTCGGCAAAAGATGCGTTAGGGATTGTTGCAATAGATTTGTCAAATTTTCTTATCACTGTTGATCTAAAACCTATCCTCTCAACTATTCCCTCGATAATGCCTTCAACATAAACCCAATCACCAATCTTAAATCTTTTTTCTACCAATACCAGAACACCTGAAATTAAATTTTTAAATAAGTCTTGTGCACCCAATGCAACAGCTACACCAAATAATCCTAAGCCTGCTATAATTGGTGCAATTTTAATACCCCAAATATCAAGTGTTGCTGCAAAACCAAAAAAAATAATTAAAATTTTATTAGCTTTGATAACCCAATTAAGTAAATCTTTAGATAACAATTCTTCAACTCTTTTAATTAAAAAAGTTATTGGCTCAACAACTTGATGAATTAACCAAAAAATCAAAATAGTAATCAAAGATCGATTTACGTTATCAACAAAGATTGAAGTTTTACCCTCAAAATCCATATAAGAAGTTGCCATAAAAATACCCAGAACTATTGGAAAAAATTTGATTGGTCCAGCAGATGACTCGACAAGAGCATCATCAAATTTATTAGAAGTTTTTGCCACATAGTTTTTTAACCTTTGAAGAATAAATTTAGCAATTAACCCTCTTAATAATAAAAAAAATAAAAATATTGCTATGGCTAATCCAATTTGTGTAAAATTAACCCCTGCAATTCCTTGTTGCCAAATTTCTAAAAATAAATCTTTAAAATTTTCTAAAACATTCATTTAATTATTCCTTCAATTGTAATAACTCATCTCCGGGATTAAAAACTTTAATTTTTTTCCATCCGTCATTTGAAAAAATGGTTGCTACTTTTTTACTTATACACATTACTGTAGACTCTGTCATTATTGGATATAGCGAATAATTTTTAACTATTTCAATAAAACTTTCAGCGCTTCTAGCTGAGTATACAAATATTGTGTCAGGAGGATGATTTTTTATTATTTTTTTATTTTCATCGTTTAATTCAGTGATTTTTTCTGACTTATAATTAATAATTTTTTCTACTGTGAATCCTTCTGATTGAAGATGTGTATCTAATTCATAGGATATATTATCACTACAAAAATAAGCGAGAATATTTTTTTTGTTAATTTTTTCAGAATTTAAAATTAAATTTTTTAAAGCGTTCACTGTACCACCTGCAGAAAAAGTATTTAGAAAACCCATCTGCCTTGCAATTTTTTCAGTTATTGCGCCAACACAGAAGCAAATTTTATTATTATCTTTTTTTTTTAATTTGAGAGACCTTATTGCATTAGCACTAGTAAAAATAAAAGCATCAAAATCATCTGGGTTGACAGGTTTAAGGTTATTTGTTGAAATTTTTAAAGTTGGAATATGAATAATTCTGTGACCTAATGAAAAAAATTTTCCCATTAAATCTTCAGAGTCAATTAAGGGTCTTGTAATTAAAATATTCATTTACTTAAAAATTCTTCTCCAGCTAGTTTTAAAAGTTTAGCTCCTACTTTTTTGCCAATTTCAATAAAATTTTTTTTATTTCCAATTTCTTCAACTCTAAAATTTTTTATTCCGTCATCAGAGAATAGTTGAGCTTTTAATTTTAATTTATCATTTTCAATATTTGCAAATCCGCCAACAGCTGTATGACAATCTCCACCTATAAATTTTAGCATTTCTCTTTCAGCTTTTGCACAAATATAACTATCATCATTATTAATATTTTTTAATAAATTTTGAATATTATCATCATCTTTTCTACACTGAACTGCTATTATTCCTTGACCCACTGCCGGTAACATTTCATCAACATTAAAAGAAAAATTTATTTTTTTTTCGTAATCTAGCGACTTGACTCCTGCAGCTGCCAATACAATTCCGTCCATATTACCTTCGTCGAGTTTTTTTATTCTTGTGTCAATATTTCCTCTAATATTGATGATCGAAATATTTTTATTAAATAATTTTAACTGTAATTCTCTCCTTCTTGAGCTAGAACCAATGACTATGTTTTTATTTAACTTATTAATATCAAAAAATTTATTACTAATTATAACATCGCAAGGATCATTTCTTTTTAAATATGCTGCAATGATAAGTTCTTTATTTTCGTTAGAGTCCATATCTTTAAGAGAATGCACTGCTAAATCTATTCTTTTTTCTAGAAGATTTTCTTCTACCTCCTTACAAAATAAATTTTTTCCACCTATTTCTGAAATTTTTTTGTCATGAAATTTATCTCCGGAAGTCTTAATACTTTTAAATTCAATACTTTTGGTGTCTAGATTTTGATTTTTTTTAAGAATGTCATTTTTCACTTTAGCCACGTAAGCTAATGATAATTTGCTTCCTCTTGCTCCAATTATGATTTTTTTCATTATTTGTTTATATATTTAGTTTTTTTATTTTATACTATTCTAATATTTAGTTCATAATTTAATGGAAAAAAAACTTATATTTTTAGGCATTGAAACAAGCTGCGATGAAACAGCTGCAGCCATAATTCAAGAAAATAATAAAGGAACTGCGAACATTTTATCTAATGTTGTTTCTAGTTAAATTGATAAGCATAAAAAATTTGGAGGAGTTGTACCGGAAATTGCAGCTAGAGCTCATGTTGAAAATATAGATTTAATAATTGAGCAAGCAATTGAGGAGAGTAAAATTTCTTTGAATGAAGTAGACGGTATTGCTGCCACAGCTGGCCCAGGTCTAATTGTATGTCTAACTGTTGGCTTAAATATCGCAAAATCGATTGCAACTTTTACAAAAAAACCTTTTATAGCAGTTAACCATTTAGAGGGTCATGCTTTAAGCCCAGGTCTTCAAAATAAAATAAAGTTTCCTTATCTTCTTTTGCTAATTTCGGGAGGGCATTCCCAATTCCTTATTGTCGAAGATGTAAATAAATATAAACAACTTGGAACTACGATTGACGATGCATTAGGAGAAGCTTTTGACAAAACAGCTAAGATGTTAGAATTTGGTTATCCTGGTGGTCCATATATTGAAAAGTTTTCTAAATTAGGAGATAAAAAATTTTTTAAATTACCAGAGCCAATTATTAATAAAGCTGGATGTAATTTATCATTTGCAGGATTAAAAACAGCAGTTCTAAGACAATCCAAAAAAATTAACAACGATATAAATTTAAAATATAATTTAGCCGCTTCATTTCAACATACTATTAATAATATTTTATATAAGAAAACAAAAGAAGCGATGAATCAGTTTTCGAGTAAAACTGGTTTGAAGAATTGTGATTTTGTTGTCGCTGGAGGTGTTGCGTCTAATAAATCTATTAGAGAAAATTTACAAAAATTAGCAAGAGAAAAAAAATTTAACTCTATTTTTCCTGACTTAGAGTTTTGCGGAGATAATGCGGCGATGATCGCGTGGGCTGGTATTAAAAGATTTAAAAAAAAATTAGTGGACGATATAAACTTTTCTGCTAAATCAAGATGGCCTCTAGATAGTGAAGCTCCATTCATGAAGGGACCTGGATTAAAATTATAAATGAAAAGATAAAAATGCAATATTGGTTGATAAAATCTGAACCAGATGTTTGGTCTATCGATCAACAAAAGAAAGCTGGGACAAAAGGGGTAGCATGGGATGGGGTAAGAAACTACCAAGCTGCAAATAATTTAAAAAAAATGAAAAAAGATGATCTTTGTTTTTTTTATCATTCAAATATTGGAAAAGAAATTGTTGGTATAGTTCAAATAATAAAAACTGCTTTTATAGACAAAACTGACGAGAAAAAGAGATTTGTAGCCGTTCAAGTTAGGTTTAAAAGAAAACTTAATAAAAGCGTTACTTTAGAAGAAATTAAAAGAAATAAGGCTATTTCTCACCTTCCTCTCATTAGACAAAGTAGATTATCTGTAATGCCTATCGATTTTAAAAGCTGGAAAATAATATGTAAGATGGGTAAAATCTAGTTAATTTAAAGGAGGAGATTTAGTGTCAAAGAGAAGTCGAAAAAAAAAAGGTAAAAGAAGCAAAACTAGAAGAACTAGATCTAGAAAAACAAAAAAAAAGAATATTAGAAGATCTAAAAAAAAAGGAAAAGTAAAAAAAATTTCTAGTAAGCAAATTTTTAAACAAGACTCTGAAGGTAATACTGTTATCAAAGTTTCAGACTCTTGGTCTAATCAAGCTTTAGTAAATAAATCAAAATACCAAAAAAAATATAATTTATCGATAAAAGAAAATGAAAAATTTTGGAAAAAAGAAGGAAAAAGAATAACTTGGATTAAACCATATACAAAAATTAAAGATGTTAAATATAGTAAAGATGATGTTAAGATTAAATGGTTTTACGATGGTACTTTAAATGCTTCTGTTAACTGTATTGACAGGCATTTAAAAAAAAACGGGAGCAAAACTGCAATTATTTGGGTTGGGGATGATCCCTCTGATACAAAAAAAATTTCTTATAAAGAGTTACATAAAAATGTTTCTAAAGCAGCGAATGCTTTAAAAAGTATCGGCATACAAAAAGGTGATAAGGTTACAATTTATCTAACAATGATTCCTGAACTTGCTTACATTATGTTAGCTTGTGCAAGGATAGGTGCGGTTCACTCTATTATATTTGGTGGATTTTCTCCTGACTCTATAGCTACTCGTATAAATGATTGCGAGTCAGATTATTTAGTAACAGCTGATGAAGGTGTAAGAGGGGGAAAAATAATACCGTTAAAACAAATTGCTGATGAAGCACTTCTTCAGTGTCCTAATGTTAAAAAATGTGTTGTCGTTAAAAGAACTGGCAATCAAGTAAACTGGGATCATGAAAGAGATGTTTCTTATGAAGAAATAATTTCAAAAGTTTCTGCTAAATGTGAACCAGAAGAAATGGATGCGGAAGATCCGTTATTCATATTATATACATCTGGCTCAACTGGTAAACCAAAAGGAGTCTTGCACACTACAGGCGGTTACATGGTGTATGCATCAATGACTCACCAATATATTTTTGACTATAAAAGTAAAGATGTCTATTGGTGTACCGCAGATATAGGTTGGGTTACAGGACACAGCTACATAATTTACGGTCCTTTAGCAAATGGAGCTACAACAATTATGTTCGAAGGAGTGCCCAACTACCCTGACAGTTCAAGATGGTGGCAGATTGTAGACAAATATAAAGTAAATATTTTTTACACAGCGCCGACAGCTATAAGAGCTCTTATGAAAGAAGGTGATGAGCCGATAAAGAAAACCACTAGAAAAACTCTCAAATTGTTAGGCACAGTTGGTGAGCCCATAAATCCTGAAGCATGGATGTGGTATTACAAAAAGATAGGTAATTCAAAATGCCCTATAGTAGATACGTGGTGGCAAACAGAAACTGGTGGAATTTTAATATCACCACAGCCCGGTGCAATTGACTTAAAGCCTGGCTCTGCAACAAAACCCTTCTATGGCATAAAACCTGTATTAGTTAATGAAGCGGGTAAAGTTATTAAAGGAGCTGGTAAAGGAAGGTTGTGTATGGCGAGTTCTTGGCCTGGACAAATGAGAACTGTATACGGAGATCATAAAAGATTTATAGATACTTATTTTTCTCAATTCGATGGAAAATATTTTACTGGTGATGGATGTAGAAGAGATAAAGATGGATATTACTGGATTACTGGAAGAGTCGATGACGTAATTATAGTCTCAGGTCATAATCTAGGAACTGCAGAAATTGAAAGCGCTTTTGTTGCTCACAGTCGAGTAGCTGAAGCTGCTGTAGTGGGTTACCCTCATGATATTAAAGGTAATGGATTATATTGTTTTGTAACATTAAATTCAGGTGAACAACCAACCGGAGATTTAGAAAGAGATTTAAAACTCTGGGTAAGGAAACAAATAGGTCCAATAGCTACACCTGATATTATTCAATTTGCTCCTGGATTGCCAAAAACAAGATCGGGTAAAATAATGAGAAGAATTCTCAGAAAAATTGCTGCTAACGAACACAACGAATTGGGTGACACAACAACTCTCGCAGATCCTAGTGTTGTTGAGTCGTTAGTTGAGAATAGACAGAATAAAAGCTAAACACCTTTCAAATTTTTCGTATATTCCTTAAATTCATTTTCAATTAAATTCCATTTTAACTTCATTGAATTCAAAACTATTTCCTTATCAAGAGTCTTTAGTTCTTCAGCAATTGGGGCCCATCTATATAGCGCCTGACAGCTATTTTCGAAAGGTTTGTCTTGATAAAATGTATTCCAATTAATTGTTTTTATTTTATTTGAAAAGTTTAATTTGGTTTCCTGGAACAGACTCGATTCTAAACCATTTTCTTTTTCTTTTTCTAGAATAGAATTAAAAACGAATTCTGCATTGTCTTTCTTAAAATTTTTTTGATCTATTAAATAAGAATAGGTATATAAAGTGCAATCTGAAAGCGCACTCATATATATATTCCATTTTGCAATGTTAATGGAGTCTACAAATTTAGAGTCTTCAAACATAATTGCATATCTAGAACCGATTCTTGTTTTAATATAACCGTATAGAGTAGTCTGAGTAACGTGAGCGGAACTTTCTTGAATAAAATTTTTTAGATCGTTTTCAGAACTTATTGATCCAAATTTTCTAGAAAATTTCTTCATCGGGAACACGTAGTTCCTGATGTCTTTTATCGTGTTTATTAGGTTTTTAAGATTCAATTTCACGTTGTATTATTAATTATCCCTTATTTATAAGCCTTTGTCGCAGTTCAATCCAGGTTTTTTAACTTTTAATTGAGCTCAAGATGGGTATGATCCTTTCATAAATATTACGTAATAATGAAAAAACGTAAATAAAGGGGGAAATATGTCAAATAAAGATGCACATTGGGCAAAGACAAAAGGCCATATGATAGTAACATTGGTTCTTTGGTTCTTTTTCTCATTGGTACTTTTTATGTTTGGTACAGAACTAAACACAATGTCATTTCTTGGGTACCCACTAGCATATTACATGACAGCACAAGGATCACTTCTTGCGTTTGTTATAATATTATTTTGGACTGCCAATAAACAAGAAAAGATAGATGAGGAATTCGGTTTCTCAGAAAGAGAGGATGACTAATGTTTAAAGGTGGATTTATACAAAATCTTCCAAAAATATATGGTCTCTACACTGGAGGTTTTGCAGTTTTCA